>SMVA01032441.1_pt1 | contig 20802 bp, 19 predicted proteins | sample 2456451 | NCBI WGS metagenome assembly SMVA01 (sample SAMN11095933, study PRJNA526329) | marine sediment metagenome | biome: Marine sediment; feature: Surficial sediment; material: Deep marine sediment; isolation source: Hadal surficial sediment | place: Pacific Ocean | collected 2014-05 | depth... | reverse complement strand
TGGTTAAGATCCATAGCTTCACCTTGAGGAAGCCCATCTACAACATCAAGGAGTAAAATTTGGTCGTCTAATCGCTTTAATGCAGAAAATAAGGCCACTTCTCCGCCCACTTTTCCTGAACCTATAATGGTAATCATGAACTGCGATGTTAATTTTCAATAATTAAATCTAATGAAATTCTTAATTTAATTTGACAGAATTTATATGCATTTTTGGAATTTGTAATTTATGGTTACCATAATAGATCCATTCGTAGCTGGCATATCCGGTGATATGATTTTATGTTCTTTAATAGATCTTGGAGCAGATAAAAATAAAATTATTGAGGGTGTCAAAATAGCTGAAAAATTTCTTCCAAATTCTGTAATAAAAAAGATTGATTTTATAAAAATTAAAAAACATGGGATAGAATCTACTAGGTTAATTTTAGATATTGATGAAAATATTCATGAGAGAAAAGGTTCTGAGATAAAACATGCATTAAAAAATTCTCTAAATGAGATAAATCTATCTGAAAAAGTAAAAAACTTTGCAGAATCTTGTATTGAGACACTAATTTTAGCTGAATCCAAGATTCACGGTATTCCAGCTGAATCTGTCCATTTTCATGAAGCTTCAAGCATAGACACTCTAGTGGATATTATTGGAGTAGCAATCGCAGTAGAAAATTTAGATATCCTTGATGACGAGATTGTTTCTATGCCTATTTGTGTTGGAGGTGGAACGGTTACTTTCTCGCATGGAGTTATGACTAATCCTGCAAGTGCTATTCTTGAAATTTTTAAAAATTCAAACTTGACGATCCATGGAGGTAACATAAAAAATGAATTAACTACTCCAACTGGAGCAAGTATTCTCGTAAATCTTACAAATACCCCAATTGAATATTACCCTTTTATGAAAATAGATTCCATAGGATACGGCGCTGGTAAAAATGATTTTGATGATTTCGCAAACGTATTAAAAATTGTTAAAGGATCTAAAAAAAATAATTTTGATTCCGACTCCGTTATTATACTTGAAACAAACGTTGATGATGTTTCAGGGGAAATATTAGGAAATTTAATTGAAAAAATCATGCAAGATGGTGCTAAGGATGCTTCCATTTATCATGGGATTACAAAAAAAGGACGACCAACAAATCTTGTATCAATAATTTGTGATAATAATACATATGAAAAAATTGCTGATACTCTGATTACAGAGACTGGAACTTTGGGAATACGTGTGACTACCTCTAATAGATTAATTGTTCCACGGACTATTCGAGGAGTAAAATTAAATTTTAATGGCAAAATATTCACTGTGAAATACAAAGTTTCAATGTTTAAAGGAAAATCTAACTTCAAAATTGAATTTGATGATTTGAAAAAAATCTCAAATTTTCTTAACAAATCCATTAAAGAAACAGAATCATTGATTAGAAATGAGATAATCAAGGAGGATGTTTAAAATGACCAAACTTAATGACCTGATAAATTGGTTTGAAAATAAAGGTGGTGTTATAATAGCTCTATCTGGCGGAGTTGATAGTGCATTGGTAGCTTATGCTGCATATCAAAAATTAGGTACCTCTGCAATTGCTGTAACTGCTGATTACAAAACTTTATCTCAGGAGGAACTTGAAACTGCCAAACAAATTTGTAAAGAGATAGGAATTTCTCAAATTCTTCTGGACTATAATGAATTAGATAACCAAGAATTTGTAAAAAATGATTCCAACCGATGCTTTCATTGTAGGCAAGAATTAGGGACTCATTTGGTAAATTTAGCAAAAAAACACAATATAGAATTTATTGTTGATGGAACAAATTTAGATGATTTAGGTGACTATAGGCCAGGATTAAAGGCCCTAAAACAAAATGGAATTAAAAGTCCATTAGTGGAAAATAATTTAACTAAAAAAGAAATTAGAGAAATTGCCAAATCAGTGGGCCTATCTGTTTATAATAAACCATCTAATTCTTGTTTAGCATCGAGAATCCCATGGGGTCAAAAAATTACTTTAGAAAGATTACTAAGAATAGAATATGGAGAAACTATTGTCAAGCAAACCACAAAATTAAAACAAGTAAGGGTGCGAGATCTTAAAGGTATAGCAAAATTAGAAGTAGAAAAAGAAAAAATATTTGTTTTGCGCGATGACACAATTTTTGAAGAAATTACAAAGAAATTAAAATTAATTGGATTTTCAGATGTTATTATAGATCCTGAGGGATACAAACCTGGAAAAATAAATGTGATTGCAGATTGATTTACCTCGATAATGCCGCCACAACAAAAATCCACGACGATGTCCTAAAAGATATGATGCCTTATCTAAAAGAACAATATGGGAATCCCTCATCAATTCATAGATATGGCCGCTTTGCTCATAGAGCCATCGAAAAAGCTAGAAAACAGATTGCCTATTTAATTAACGCAGACCCATCAGAAATCTTGTTTACTTCTGGTGGCACAGAATCAAATAATACAGCTCTTTATGGAATCGCAAAAAAAAATCCTGGTTCTCGTATTATTACATCGTCCATTGAGCATGACGCTATTTTAGAGCCATGCAAAAAATTAGAAAAAGAAGGTTTTGATATTATTTATTTACCTGTAAATAATTATGGCTTAGTCGATCCATTAATTTTAAAAGAAAATCTTACCGAAAATACATGTTTAGTATCTATAATGTTTGGCAATAATGAGGTAGGAACTGTAGAGCCCATATCTGATTTTGTCAAAATTTGTAACGAACAAAATATTCCTTTTCATACTGATGCTGTTCAAGCTACTGGCAAAATTCGAATTGATGTTAAGGAATTAGGAATAGATTTACTATCAATTTCCTCCCATAAAATTAATGGTCCAAAAGGCATTGGAGCGCTATATATTAGAAAAGGAATTTCAATAGATCCAATAATCCTAGGTGGAGGGCAAGAAAATGGTTTACGTTCTGGAACAGAAAACGTTGCCAACATTGTGGGATTTGGAAAAGCATGCGAACTTTCAAGAATTAATCTTTTGGAGAACATTTCTAGAATGAAAGAGTTACGAGATTATATTTCTACCAAAATTATTCAAGAAATTCCCGAAGTCATTCTAAACGGTCATCCTAAATCAAGATTGCCAAATAATATTCACTTCACTTTTCTTGGTGTTAATGGTGAAGATCTTTTAATAAAATTAGATGAAAATGAGATTGCAGCATCTACTGGGTCTGCTTGTTCGGTCCAGATACAAAAAGCATCTCATGTGCTTCAGGCTATGGGCTTTTCACATGAGCAAATTACTGGCTCTCTTCGATTAACCATTGGAATTTCAAATAATTTAGAAGAGATGGATAAAACAGTTGAAATATTAAAAAATGTGGTTAAAGAACTTCGTTCAGTTTCACCTTTTAAAGAAAAATATTCTTTTTAATTTAACAATTAAATTTTCAATTGAAATTTGTTTTTTGTAAATCCAACTGTAATTATAATGCCTAACACTAAAATCATGGCAGTTATTGTACCAAATTCTGGTATCACAAAGGTTCCTATGATTTCTATCTCAGAGTCTCCTTCTTCAAAATTAATTGAAATTAATCTTGTTTGGAGGTTGGTTTCGACTTCTTCGTAAGGAAATTGGATATTGTCAATTAGAATAATGAATGTCTCATCTTGACCATTGGGTTTTTCTGCATCTATTGATTCTCTTGGAAGTTTAAGAGAAATGGTTCCTTCATCTGGTGATTCAATTAGAATTAGTAGAGTAAAATTATCTGGCTCAATAATCATATCTTTTACCTTACCTCCTTGAATTGTGTATTTTATATCAAATGTTCCACCATTTGGAATTTCTACTTCAAAACTGTCTGTGGTTTCTAGAAACTCTTGTTTTGGTGTGAAAGTAAGTGTTGTTTCAGCAATATTTCCTTCACCATGAGAAACTCTAACCAAATATTCTCCCTCTTGTCTCCATAATGGTTTTTCTGCAATTATAGTGTGGGAATAACTCCCATCCTGTGCCGGGTCAAATTGAGCAGCATCTATTAAATTTCCTTCGAACCAAATTTGAAGAATAATTGGATGACCCACAATTATTGTTGCTAATTGACCTGAGATTACAACTGTGTCACCTTCATCATAGCGACTATCATCGGTTATTACTGTGAGAAATGGAATATTATCACTTTGAGCCAAAGCTGGCAAGGTAGAAAACATCAATAAAATTAAAACAAAAGAAATCTTAACATCCACAAAAAACATGCATTATTATTTCTATATCACTTTTTCTATCAAAAAAAAAAATGAAAATAAAGTAATAGATCTAGTATCTTGGCATAATACTAAGTCTTGATTTTGCAGAAACTACAATTATTGAAATAATTGCTACTGCTAGAATCAAAGCTGCAATTGCACCAAATTCTGGGACTACAAATGTACCGATAATTTCAATCTTTTCAGCACCTGCTAGGAACTTTACTGTAATTTCATTTCCATTAATTTCTACATCATCCCATTCTTCTCCGTCAACAAGTACCATAAAGGCACCGTCAAGGACATTTTTTGATGGGTTTAATGTGAGTGTTCCATCTTCATTAGCACTGATCATTACGATTAGGGAATTATCGTTTGTATTGACAGTCGCACCTGTAACTATTCCTCCTGAAATACTATATGGTACACAATTACCTTTTACAGTGAATTCTGATTCACCACATTTTACAGTTGGCTGTGTTGGTTGTGAGGTTATTCCACCAACTAACTCTACCAACACTTTGTTGTTTTTCTCAGCACTTCCATAGTTGGCTTTAATGTAGTAAGTTCCATCATATTTCCAGAGATTACCTGCTGTATTGAGAGTTGTTCTAAAATTCCCATTATCATCAACTGAGATTTGGTCAATTGTGACTATGGAAAACAAAGAACTCATCACGGTAAGTGTTACTGGAACCCCAGAAACTACATTTGCTACTCTGCCTGTTACAATAATTGTATCATTATGATCATATGTGGATTTATCAGTCCAAATTGAAATTGGAATATCTTCAAGTAATAATTGCTGGGCTATTACTCTTGGATCGTCTGGTCCACAATCAGGACATGATAGTTGAGCATATGCTGATGACACAGTTAAAGTACCGACTGCCATCAAAACGGCTAGTAGCGCGAACGACGTAGGGTTGTTCATCTTGTATGCGCTTCACAGGAATCTCTATTTATGTATATTTAAAAAATGAAAAAAGTAATAGATCTAGTATCTTGGCATGATACTTAGTCTTGATTTTGTAGAAACTATAATTATTGATATGATCGCTACTGCTAGAATCAAAGCTGCAATTGCACCAAATTCTGGAATAACTACTCCATCAACAATTTCCACTTCAACTGAAGCTTTATGATTTGAAGATTCTCCTTGCTGGGCTGTTACTGTATAGATGCCATCTTGAGTCCATAATGGGCCTCCAGTTGTAATATCTATAGCAAATTTCCCATCTAGATCTGGTGTAATTTGTTCAACAGACACTACATTGCCATTTGGCGCAATGACCTTCAATATAATATCTATGTTGGTTCTATCAGAATGTCCTACTATTCCTATTGTGGTTGAACCTTCCATTGCATTAGCTTTCATGGTGAGTCCTTTAAGAGAAAGTTGCTCGAGCTCTGGCACAAATATACCAGTTTCCAAATTTGACTTTGTTACCAACGTCTCCATTGTAATCCCATTAACTACTTCTACCATCACTGACATTGTGTATAATGAATTAGCATGCACACTTTGCATAGCAGTTATCGTGTAGAAACCATTTTGTTTCCATGATGGACCTAATTTGAATTCTGTAGAAAAGTACCCATTTGCATCAGGGGTTATCTGATCGAATGCTAATATATTGAATCCATCTGGGGATGCCACCTTAAAGGTAATATCTGTGACATGTGATGCTGTTTGACCACGAATTAAGATGGTATCTGATCCTTCGGATGCTTCTGCCGTCAAAGACATTCCTAGCATTGCACCAAAAACATCTTGTTGAATTGAAGTAACTGACATTAGTGATAATCCAATTAGAACTAGCACAATTGACGTTGTTGAACGCTTAAAATTCATCCTGATTCATCCCTAACTATTTGTTATTTATATATTTAAAAAATGAAAAAAAGTTGTAGGTCTAGTATCTTGGCATAATACTAAGTCTTGATTTTGCAGAAACTGCAATTATTGAAATAATTGCTGCTGCTAGAATCAAAGCTGTAATTGCACCAAATTCTGGGACTACATGTGTACCGATAATTTCAATCTCTTCAGCACCTGCTGGGAATGATATTACTAGAGTTCTATCTACAGACGTTGTTGTTTCATCAAAGTCAACTTCTTCACCATCAACTAAGACAAAGTAATCATCATCCTCTTCTCCAATCGTTGCATCAATCAATTCTCTTGGCAAGGTAATGGTTAGTTGGCCATCATCAAACGCATCAATTTTTATGATAAGAGAATTTGCATCTAAATCGGGTGTAATTGAGATAAGTTTTCCACCTGTAATTTCATATCCTACCATAAAGTCAGTTGTTTCAACTGGGAATAAGTTATCCTGTTCCGTCATGGTTGAACCTCCAAATGTAAACGTGGTCTCGGCTGTTCTATTTTCGGTTGCATAGAGTACTTGAACCGTGTATTCTCCACTAATCTTCATGAGTGATCCTCCTGCAGTTAGTTCTGTACTGTATGTTTTATCTGAACCAACCATAAGTTGGTCAATAACTACTACATTACCATTAGGAGCAATAACTAAGAGACTAATAGCATACCCGAAAAGAATTTCACTTACTTCTCCTGTCACTATGATTGTTTCACCCTCCATATAGGATGTCTTATCAGTAGTTACAACGATTGGTTCCACTATTTGTCCAAATGCTGGTGCCATTCCAATACTTGCAATCATGATTGCAAATAAAGCAAACACCGATAGATGAGTTTTCATCAATTTTACGCTCAAATTTATACTATTTAATGTTATGAAAAATTTTATTGACTAAAAAGAAAAAATACTGACGAATTTCAGATTAGATATATATTAACCTCAACAGGAGTTTTGGACAGTTTGTGTGTATTATTTATCGCTACATCTAATGTTCGTTATGAGGGTGTGAATTTTGGTAACTAAGAAAAACCAAGTTCTTGTACCTGACCATGTTTATGTCCCCAAACATGAAATAATTTCTAAAAAAGAAGCTGAAGCGGTCTTAAAAAAATACAATTGTAAACCTACAGAATTACCATTAATCTTTGTAACAGATCCCGCTATCTTAGGACTTGGTGTAAAACCTGGAGATATGATAAAAATTTCAAGAAAGAGCCCAACTGCTGGTGAGAGTCTTTACTATAGATATGTGGTGGAAGTTTAGATGGTAGATCCCTCAATTAAGCGCTGGCCAATAATTCAGGATATATTAAAAAGAGAAGGAATTGCCCGACAACATCTTAATTCATTTGATGAATTCTTGGAAAGAGGTCTTCAGAGTATAATTAATGAAGTGGGACAAATAGATATTGAAAATGCAGAATACCCTTACAAGATTCAACTAGGTAAAGTAAAACTCCAGCAGCCAAGAATGATGGAGCTTGATGGTTCTATAACTCACATTACGCCAGCCGAAGCTAGACTTAGAAATGTTTCATATTGTGCTCCTGTGATGATGGAGGCAAGCGTAATTGAAGATGGAAAAATATTAGAATCCAGATTTGTACACATTGGCGATGTACCAGTTATGGCAAAATCAAATGCATGTATTTTGAATAATTTTTCGTCTCAAAAATTAATTGAACATGGAGAAGATCCTAATGATCCAGGTGGCTATTTTATTATTAATGGTTCTGAAAGAGTAATAGTTGGATTGGAAGATCTTTCTTACAACAAGATAATTGTTGATAAAGAAACTGTTGGAGGAAATAATGTTTTCAAAGCAAAAGTATATTCATCAATTGTTGGTTATCGAGCTAAATTAGAATTAGTTATGAAAGCTGATGGTCTTATAGTAGCTAGAATCCCTGGTTCACCAGTAGACATTCCAGTTGTAATTTTAATGAGAGCACTTGGATTAGAATCAGATAAAGAAACAGCTGCAGCAGTTTCACTTGTTGATGAAGTTCAAGATGAATTGGAAGGTTCATTTGAAAAAGCTAGTGATGTCCCTACATCAAAGGATTCAATTGTGTATATCAGCAAAAGAATTGCTCCTGGGATGTTAGAAGAATTTCAGATTAAACGTGCTGAGACACTTTTGGATTGGGGGCTTTTGCCTCACTTAGGAAAACATCCTGAAAACAGAAAAGAAAAAGCACAATTTTTGGGAGAAGCTACATGCAAACTTCTTGAACTAAAACTTGGATGGATTGAACCAGATGACAAAGACCATTATGGAAATAAAGTAATAAAATTTGCAGGGCAAATGTTGGCAGATCTCTTCAGAACCGCTTTTAGAAATTTAGTTAGAGATATGAAATATCAATTAGAAAGATCAGGCCAGAAAAGAGGTATAAATGCGGTAGCCGCTGCAATTCGTCCAGGAATTATTAGCGATAAATTAAACAATGCTATTGCAACTGGAAACTGGGGAAGAGGCAGAGTAGGTGTAACTCAACTTCTTGACAGGACAAACTATCTTTCAACAATCAGCCATTTAAGACGAATTCAGTCTCCATTGAGTAGGACCCAACCAAACTTTGAAGCAAGAGACTTGCATGCAACGCATTTTGGAAGAATATGTCCAAGTGAAACTCCTGAAGGCTCTAATTGTGGTCTAGTAAAAAATCTTGCACTTTCAGGAATTATCTCAGTACACATTCCGTCAGAAGAAATAGTAGAAAAACTATTTGATTTGGGCACCGTACATTTCTTTGATGCAAAAGATGATTTGAAAAAAGATGCAACTAGAATATTTGTCGATGGTCGTCTTATTGGGTACTTCAAAGATGGCAACCAATTAGCTGAATCTCTTAGGGAATTAAGACGAAACTCAAAGATTCATCCTCATGTAGGAATTTCATTCCACAAATCAGACATAGAGGGTGCTACGAAAAGACTCTATGTTAATTGTAATGCAGGCCGTGTCTTGAGGCCTTTGATAATTATTAAAGATAATAGATCACTACTTACTCAAGAACTCATAGAGAAGGTATCAAAGAAACTTCTTTCATGGAATGATCTGTTGAGAATGGGTGTACTTGAATTAATTGATGCAAACGAGGAGGAAAATTGCTATGTCACATTATATGAAAAAGATACCAAGAACCATACTCACCTAGAAATATTCCCACCATCAATTCTTGGTGCAGGGGCATCGATTATCCCATATCCAGAACATAACCAATCTCCAAGAAATACATATGAATCAGCAATGGCAAAGCAAAGTCTAGGATTTTCAACACCTATGATGAACACAAGTACCTATGTAAGACAACACCTAATGCTTTATCCACAAACTCCTATGGTCAATACAAAAGCCATGAAATTACTTGGTTTGGAAGATAGGCCGGCTGGTCAAAACTGCATTGTTGCTGTTTTACCTTTTGACGGTTATAACATTGAAGATGCAATAGTTTTGAGTCAACCTTCGGTTGATAGAGGTTTGGGAAGAACATTCTTCTTTAGAGTTTATGATGCTGAAGCAAAACAATACCCCGGTGGAATGCGTGATAGTTTTGAAATTCCAAATGCTGAAGATAACATTAGAGGATACAAAGGTGAAAAAGCCTACCGCCTTTTAGAAGAAGATGGAGTGGTAGCTTCTGAATCTTCAATTAAAGGAGGGGATATTCTAATTGGAAAAACCAGCCCACCAAGATTCATGGAGGAGTATAGGGAATTTGAATCAACTGGTCCTTACAGAAGGGACACTTCTATTGGTGTGAGGCCATCTGAAACTGGAGTTATTGATACTGTCGTAATGACGCAATCCAATGAGGGAGGAAAAATGTATAAAATTCGAGCCAGAGATATGAGAATTCCTGAGATTGGAGATAAATTTGCATCCAGACATGGACAAAAAGGTGTTCTTGGTATTTTGGCAAGAGCAGAAGACTTGCCATATACCGCAGAAGGTATTTCCCCTGATGTGTTAATTAACCCTCATGCATTCCCATCCAGAATGACGGTTGGAATGATGATGGAATCTATCTGTGGCAAAGCAGGCGCCCTTAGAGGAAAACAGTTTGATGGTTCTGCATTTGTTGGAGAAAAAATTGATGAAGTTAAACCTGTTATGGATGCTGCAGGTTTCAAATATTCTGGAAAAGAAATAATGTATGATGGAAGAACAGGGAAATCATTTCCAGTTGAAGTTTTCATAGGAGTTGTTTATTATCAAAAATTACATCATATGGTTGCAGATAAAATACATGCTAGAGCTCGTGGACAAGTTCAGATGTTAACCAAGCAACCAACTGAAGGACGAGCCAGAGGAGGTGGTTTAAGATTTGGTGAAATGGAACGGGACTGTCTTATTGCATATGGTGCCTCAATGATTCTAAAAGATAGATTATTGGATGAATCTGATAAAGCAGATATCTTTGTTTGTGAAAGATGTGGGTTGGTTGCTTATCATGATGTTAAACAAAGGAAATATGTTTGTAGAGTTTGTGGTGACAAAGCTAAAGTATCATCAGTTTCTGTTGCATATGCTTTCAAATTATTACTGCAAGAAATGCAAAGTCTGAATATCGCGCCTAGATTAATAATAGAGGAGAAGGTATAATGTCAGTTCAAGCAATTAAAGCAATTACCGGAATTAGATTTTCTGTATGGTCTCCAACTGAAATTAGAAAATATTCGGTTTCAGAAATTACTGCCCCAGAAACATATGATGAAGATGGTATGCCTGTTCAGGGGGGATTAATGGATGGAAGATTAGGAACATTAGAACCTGGACAAAAATGTCTTACCTGTGGAAATACCGCTGCAAGATGTCCAGGACACTTTGGACATATTGAACTTGCAGAACCAATTTTACATATTGCATTTATTGATAACATCCATAAACTCTTGCAATCAACTTGCCGATCATGTGCGAGACTTAGAGTTCCTCAAGAGGACTTGGATGAATATGCCGCAATTAAAGAAAAACATTTGGCTTTTACTATAATCTCACAAAAACGCATTCCTGAACAAATCATAGAAAAAGCAAAGAAAGCAAAAGAATGTCCACATTGCGGAAAAACACAATATGAATTAATTTTTACCAAACCAACTATCTTTGTTGAAAAAACAGAGGTAGGAGAACATAGATTACTTCCAGTCACTATCAGGGAAAGATTCTCACAAATCACAGATGATGATTTACGTCTTCTGAATTATGATCCTGTCACTGCAAGACCTGAATGGTTTATTTTGCAGGTAATGCCTGTAGCTCCAGTAACTGTAAGACCTTCTATCATACTTGAAACTGGAATTAGATCTGAAGATGATTTAACACACAAGATGGTTGATATCATTAGAGTAAACCAAAGACTCAAGGAGAGTAAAGAAGCAGGAACTCCTCCTCTTATTGTTCAAGATTTAGTGGACTTGTTACAATATCATGCAACCACCTATTTTGATAACGAAGTTTCTGGTATCCCTCAGGCACACCATCGTTCTGGTCGCCCTCTAAAAACACTTACTCAAAGACTAAAAGGAAAAGAAGGAAGATTTAGAGGATCCTTGTCGGGAAAGAGAGTAGACTTTTCAAGTAGAACCGTCATTTCACCTGACCCAAACTTGGATTTGTCTGAGGTGGGTGTTCCTTTACAAATTGCAATGAAACTAACAATTCCAGAGATTGTTACTGAATGGAATATTGAGAAAATGAGACAACTTGTAATTAACGGTCCAAGTAAATTCCCAGGTGTAAATTATATTGTTCGACCAGATGGCGTAAAAATCAGACTTGATTTTGTTGAAGACCGTTCTGTGATTGCCGAAACTCTTGAAATGGGATATCTAATAGAGAGACATCTTTCTGACGGTGATATAGTCATGTTTAACAGACAACCATCACTTCACCAAATGTCCATTATGGCACATTATGTTAAAGTACTGCCAGGACGAACTTTTAGATTACATCCATCTGTATGTCCACCATACAACGCAGATTTTGATGGTGATGAAATGAACTTACATGTACCACAAAGCGAAGAAGCCAGAGCAGAGGCGATACTGCTAATGAGAGTTCAAGACCAACTAATTTCTCCAAGATATGGGGGTCCAATTATTGGAGCATTAAGAGACTTTGTTACAGGTGCATATCTTCTCACAAAAGATGATACTGTTTTGTCAGTTCAAGAATTTTCAAATCTTGCAATGCTTGGGGCATATACTGGAAAACTACCAAAACCTATGACCAAAACAAAAGATGGTCTCGCATATACTGGAAAACAACTATTTTCATTATTCTTGCCTAAAGACTTCAATTTTGTAATTACATCAAAATGGTCTAAAGGAACCAAAGGGGCACAAAAAGACGTTGTAATTAAACAAGGAGAACTACTTAGTGGCGTAATTGACAAGGCCTCAATAGGTGCTGAAGAACCAGAAAGCGTATTGCATAGGATAGCAAAGGATTATGGAAACGCAGAAGCAAAATCCTTCTTAAATTCAATCCTAATTATGGTAAAACAATACATCACTTCTTATGGATTTAGTTATGGTTATGCCGATTTAGAAATTCCTGAAAAAAACAAACAGCAAATTATAGATGATATTCACGAAACATATGACGTCATATCTGACTTAACTTCTCAATATGAAAAGGGTACTCTAAAACTTACTAGAGGAATGAAACCTGAGGAGGCACTGGAGGCTTATATTGTAAATGAATTAGGTAAAGCAAGAGACAAGGCAGGAAACACTGCTGACCAATCAATGGACGAAAGCAATGCAGGAAGAATCATGGCAACAACTGGAGCAAGAGGTTCATCCTTAAACATTGGCCAGATGGCAGGGGCTTTAGGACAACAATCAAGAAGAGGTAATAGACTACATTCCGGTTTTCATAATCGTGCTCTTACACACTTTAAAGAGAATGATCCAAATCCGGACGCGAAAGGATTTGTAAAATCAAATTATAGAGAAGGTTTGTCAACACTAGAATTTTTCTTCCACGCTATGGGTGGAAGAGAGGGACTGGTAGATACTGCAGTTAGAACTCAGCAAAGTGGATACATGCAGCGTAGGCTGATTAACGCCTTGGAACACATTAGATTAGAATATGATGGAACAGTTAGAGATCCACACGGACATATTATTCAATTCTTGTATGGAGAAGATGGTATTGATGTAGCAAAAAGTGATCATGGTGAGGCCTTTAATGTCACAAGATTAATTGAATCTCAAACCATTATTGATTCAGGAAAGAAAGCAACAAAAGAGGAGATTGAAGAAATTATCAAAAAATACACCAAAACATTCAATCCAAGATTGAAACGACTTGTAGCTGATGGACTTCTTGATTCTAAACTAAGCAAAGAAGGAGTAACAATTGTTGGTAAAAAAGGACTTTTGCTATACAATAAAGCTCAAGTTGAACCCGGTCAAGCAGTAGGAATTATTACCGCTCAATCAATTGGTGAACCTGGAACTCAGATGACCTTGAGAACTTTCCACTTTGCAGGAATTAAAGAAAGAAACGTAACCTTGGGCCTTCCAAGACTAATAGAACTAGTTGACGCAAGAAAGAAACCAGTTACTCCAACTATGGACATTTACCTTGATGAAGAAATAAAAAAATCAAGAGAAAAAGCAATTGATGTTGCAAGAAATATTTTACAAACAAAGGTTTCCGATTTAATTGAAGATAGTGAAACTGACTACAACACTGAAATCAAACTTATTCTCAGCGAAAATAAATTAAGAAGCAGAGGATGTACCGTTGGTGAAGTTGAGTCTGCATTAGAATCCAACAAAAAATTTAAGATGGAAACAACAGGAGAATTAATCACTCTAAAACTAGTTGAAGAAGTAGATGCTCCAACTGCAATAGCAATTAGAAATAAAGTTCTTAATTCTACGGTTAAAGGAGTTCCAGATATTGTCCGTGTAACTTTGGTTCAAAAAGATAACGAATGGGTAATTCAGACAACGGGATCTAACATGGCAAAAGTGCTTGAGGTAAAGGGAATTGATAAGAGAAATGTCAGAACAAACAATGTATTTGAGATTGCAGGTACCTTGGGAATTGAGGCATCTAGAAATGCTTTGATTAATGAACTGAACCATACTCTGGGAGACCAGGGATTAGAGGTTGATAATCGGTATATCATGTTGGTATCTGATTTGATGTGTTCCAAAGGATACATGCAACAAATTGGACGACATGGAATTGCCGGATCTAAAGACAGTGTTCTTGCAAGAGCTGCATTTGAAATAACTGTACCTACAATTGCACATGCGGCCTTGGCGGGAGAAGTTGAACGACTAAAAGGAATTACTGAAAATGTAATTGTTGGAAGTAATATTCCAGTTGGCAGTGGAACAGTTGACTTGTACATGCAAGTAAGTAAAAAAAAATAATTAATGTGAAATAGATGGTAGACGAAATTTCAACCTTGATGAGAAACAATAGAAACAAATCCGTTTTTCTAAAGTTAAGAAATGACAAAACTATTAAAGGCAGTCTTGTAGATTTTGATGTTTACATGAACCTAACATTAGATGATGCGGAAGACGTTTCGGATGGAAAAACTCTGAAATTAGGGAAAATTCTTTTACGGGGAGATAATGTTTTAACAATTTCTTTACCTGATGATGACTCTTGATTAATTAGATAATCCTGTTGTAACTCTCAAAGATTAAATCTTATCGATTCTTTATTTTTTTATGTGGCAATTGTTTTTAATCTTTGCAATAATTTTCCCTTTGGCATATGCCGAGCAAATACCTGATTATTATAAACCATATTCTCCAATTTTTACAGACAAACCCATATACTCTTGGACTGATAAAATCAAAATAACTATACTTGCTCCTAGTTGGAATACCGATAGACATCTGATTGATTCTATTGGTGATAACGAAGACCATCCAATTAAAATTTCAACCGGCAGTAATTCTCTTGAGCCCTATAGATTCACCGAGACTGGAGTCAATACTGGAATATTCACAGCAGAGGTTACTTTAACCGGATTTCTTCATGACGCAGATGGTGATGGAGATATTGATACCACTCCTAGAACCTTAGGAAATGGACCAACAAGTGGGTTTTTAGCAGTTGAAAGAGATTCTGCAATTACTATTTCTTTTGAATTTGCAGATGGCGTTGTATTACTTGAATCGGTTCTTACTACATGGAATATTGGCAACATTCAATTCTCTGAGAATAATTTTCTTTCAAACAAATCGGCATTAATACGAGTAATTGATCCAGATCTAAATCTTAATCCTGAAGCCTTAGACCAAATTCCAATCCAAGTATATTCCGATTCTGATATCGCTGGAATTGAAGTTGCAGGAATTGAAACCTCAGAAAGTTCAGGAATTTTTGTTGCAACAATTACATTTACCCAAAATTTATCCTCCAGCGGAAATAGATTACTTGCTTTGCCTGGGGATGAAATCTATGCAAAATATGATGACCATACGCTGCCAAAACCATATTCAACATCTGATAATCTAGAAATCATAACTTTAGCAAAAGTTACTTCCTTTATCTCCACATTGGATAGACTAACAAATTCTCCAATTACACTGACTGACAGTTTAGGAACTCCTTTGAAATCTTTTCAAGCAAACAATAGAATTCAAATTGTTGGATCTATTACAAATGAGCAAAACTTTGAACAAAAATTTGTTTACTTGGTTCAAGTAAAAGATCATAATAATACCGTGGAATCAATTTCTTGGATAGGTGGTGTATTGTCCGAACATCAAAATCTAGATGTCTCTCAATCATGGTTACCTAAAAACTCCGGAACTTTTTTAATTGAAACATATGTCTGGAATTCCTTGGATGATCAAATTCCTTTGTCTCAATTTATATCCACCTCAGTAACTATTGAATAACCAAAAGTATGATTTCTACGTGATTATTAAATACAAAATTGAGATTTTACACATGTGCTAGGAAATAAAATAGGTATGCTGTTAGTGATAACCATACTTTCCTTTACATTAATCTTAGAAAGCTTTGGGGAAACTATCTTTTTTGAATTCGACCAGTCTGAATACAACACAGGAGAAAAATTAACATTTTCTGGCTCCATTCCAGAATATTCAATGCCAATAATGGCAGTTAGCATTTATGATCCCAATGGAAAAATCCTATCTGCAAATAATTTAGAACTTGATGGAGAAGGAAATTTTTCCAAAACAATTTCATTGGATTCACCATTTTATGACCAACCTGGCAAATACAAAATAAAAATAAATTATAAGAAAATCATCCAAGAAGAGTTTTTTATCATTACTGGCGAAGTGTCTCAATCAGATTCTATTCTAAAAGAGAAAGCCACACCTGAAATTATTTTTCTAGCTACCGAAAAGGAGGAATATACTGATGGAGACACTGTAAAAATTACAGGAATAGTTTCATTAAAACAATCCACCACTGTTTTAATAGGAATCTATGATCCATTTGGAACACCTGCGGGATTTTATTTTGGAGATGTAAATAGAAATTTAGAATTTTCTAAAAGTTTTCTTGTAAAAGCGGGAGTAAATTTTAAAGTTGATGGTGTTTATACTATAAAGGCCCATTATGTTGAAAGTGAGGCCATAACAACTTTCAAATTTTATGAAGATATACCTAACACAGCTGACGACAATTCAAAATCAGCTGACGACAATTCAAAATCAGCTGACGACAATTCAAAATCAGCTGACGACAATTCAAAATCAGCTGACGACAATTCAAAATCAGCTGACGACAATTCAAAATCAGCTGACGACAATAGTAAAAAAAGTATAACAAAACAAAAAAGCAAGTCCATAATTCAAAATAATGATAAAGAACACACAAGTAATACTAAACCAAATAATCTTTCTGTAGAGGATATTGAACTTGGCAAGTTACTAAACCAAATTATATTAGAATGTGATAGGAGCAAATATTTGGATACTATTTCATACTATGATGGGATGGGGCCTGCTTTATATCGACTTTGTAAATTTGATAGCTCTCTCGAATTCTTTAGTGAATCATTATCCAAAGATCCTAACAATGTTGAGGTTTTGACAAATAAGGGATCTGCTCTTAGAAAATTAGGATATTATGATGAGGCATTATTTCATTTTGATAAAGCAATAGAGATTAATTCTAATTTTCTTCCTGCTATAAACAATAAAGCAAACACACTTGCAAATTTAGGCAACTATGAGGAAGCGGTTTCTCTATATGCTGAAGTGTTAGGAAAAAATCCAGGTTATATCGCTACTCGACAAAATCTTGAACTAGCATTATCAGAAATGCCACAAACACATAATGTGAATTTTCAAAAACCAATAATTACAGTAAAAGAAAATAATTCTGTATTCGAAGATACATTGAAAAATAATGAACCAATAAAATTACAAAAAGAAAAATCTTCAAACTTTTTTGAGCAAATAAGCTCTATGTTTTCTTCACTGGGATCTCTTTTTGGCATTTCAAATTAAAATTTTTTTTCCATACGTAAATTTTCAATAAACCTATAAAGCCCCAAGTAACGGATTGTCATTAAGGAATGAGTAAGATACTAGAAAAAGCACTAAAAGATGCCTTGAAGGAGGACAAAATTACCATGGGTGCCAAGCAAGTGTTGAACTCTGTAAAAAACTCCAAACTAATTGTATTGTCTCAATCTGTAGAAAAAGAGATGTTTGAGAAAATTGAATCAGATGCAAAAAAAGAAAAAATACCCTTTGTTAACTTTCAAGGAACCTCTGTCGCATTAGGTAGATTGTGCGGCCTACAATTTAGAATTTCAACTCTATCATTTACCTCTATTACTGACTCAAATATCAAATCAATTCTTAAAGATACAGAAACTGGGAAAACAAAATGAAGAATTACAATATATTAAATGTAGATTTAAATGAGACCAATTTTTTCTGGAGATAATTAGGATTTTTTATGACACAATCAATCAAACTTACAACAGAACAAATGCGTATGATGTCTTTGTTCCAAAATGTTACAGGTGCAACAGCTAGGGATTGTATTGATGATGAAAAACAAGACCGTGTAATTTTTGTGGTAAATTCTGGAAAAATGGGATTGGCAATTGGAAAGGGTGGATGTCACATTAAATCATTGCAAAATATCGTAAAACGAAATGTAGAACTGGTTGAATTCGATGAAGATCCAGCAAAATTTCTGACTAATTTACTAAATCCAAAATTGGTTTCTGAAGTTAAAATAAATAAACGATCAGATGGCACTACACAGGCAATAGTAATAGTAGATCCAAGAAAGAAAGGAATTGTAGTTGGACGTGAAGGAAGAAACGCTGAAAAAGCAAGATTACTTGCAAAACGATATTTTGATATCTCCAGCGTACTCATAAACAGTCCTCAAAGAGCAACTTTGGAGTTGTAAGAAATGACAAAAAAATCCCCCCTTGGATTATTTGCAGGACGTGTCCTAAAAGAGAAAAAAAAGAAACAAAGATGGTCAATCTCCAGTTATAAAAGAAGAAAACTTGGAATTGATAAAAAAGCAGATCCACTTGGTGGTGCTCCCCAAGGAAGAGGAATTGTTTTAGAAAAAGTAGGAATCGCTGCAAAACAACCAAACTCTGCTATTAGAAAATGTGTTAGAGTTCAACTAATTAAAAATGGCAAAACTGTCACTGCGTTTTTACCACGAGATGGTGCAATGAACTTTATTGATGAACACGACGAAGTCCATATACAAGGAATGGGTGCTACCCAAGGCGGTGCCATGGGTGATATTCCAGGAGTACGATTCAAAGTTTTCAAGGTAAATGATACTTCACTTCATGAACTTGTAATTGGTAAGAAGGAAAAACCAAGGAGATAAAATTGGCACAAACAAAGAATCTGTTACTATTTAGGAAATGGGACCTGTCAGAAATTGAGGTAAAGGATCCGGGACTTAGAACTGCAATATCTCTTAGAAAGCAAATCATTCCCTACACTTTTGGCCGATCAGCACTTAAACGATTCAATAAAGCTGAAGTTAACATTGTTGAAAGACTTTGCAACAAACTTATGCATTTTGGTAAAAAGTATGCTAAAAACACTGGTAGAATGACTGGAAAAAAGATACGAATCTTAAACACAGTAAAAGTTGCTTTTGACATAATTTCCCTTAAAACTGGAGAGAATCCAGTTGAAGTTTTAGTTAGAGCAGTAGAATATTCTGCTCCAAATGAAGATACAACAAGAATTGTTTATGGTGGAACAGTTTATCATGTTTCAGTTGACGTTGCCCCAATTAGAAGAGTTGATTTGGCATTAAGATTTATAGCTGACGCAATCAAAGAAGCTACTTTTTCCAACCCAAAACCAATTGAAGAACACATGGCAGAACAACTTATCTTGGCATCAAAAAATGATTCTAACGCTCCATCTGTAAAAAAGAAAAATGAGCTAGAAAGAATAGCCCAAGCTTCAAGATAGAATTTTACGAGTAGCCCGAGGCAGATTCGAACTGCCGTCTCCGCCTATCCACTCTTGAGATCCAGAGGGCAGAATCCTTGATCTAAAACTATTTGACCGCTAGACTATCGGGCTACCAAAATAAATTCTAAAGGCTTAGAATATAATTATTTACTAAATCTACTTTATTCTAACTTCATGAATTGCTGTTGCATAGTCACAATCTGATTTTAATCGCATGTATGGAATTAATCTATAGTGGATAGAATAAAGAAAATCTTCTTTTCGCAAAATTTCTTTTTGCATTAGAGAAACTAAACCACGTGAAGTAGTTGAAACATCAACATTTTTTTTCATACACACCTCATCACGTTTCTTTTGATATTGCTTTAAGGTAAAGGAAATATCATTTAATTCTAAAATTAAAGGCCAAATAACCTCTGCCCAGACAAATCTTCTGTTTTCAGTAGCCGATGCATATTTTCCTTTTTCACTCAACATTAATAACATCTTCAAAAGATTTTATAACTTAATACTTGTCTCAAAAAGAAATTGAAGAATCATTAAACCTATTACAAAAAGATTGGGATGTTGACCCAATTTTACGACAATTCATGCTTGGTAAAATCAACAATGTCTCAGATTTTCCAGTCAAAGTAAAAGATGTAGTTTTTCATGTTCCTTATCTTGATTCAGAAAAAAAATACATTTTATGGAAATGCTTTTGGCCTGACTGTCATAACTGCTGTGATAGGCAAGGCAGACTTCCTCTAACCTCTGATGATCTTATCACCATTGGCAAAGGTCTAAAGTACCAAAAGACTTCGGATTTTATAAAAAACGAAACTATCACTGTAACCTACCAAGAACAAGGACCATCCGGACAATCCACAACAATGACTACCATTAATCTAAAAAGAAAAACAGATGAGACACCGCAAGATGATGGAACACATATCTCATGCAGATTCCTAGATGACAAAGGTAGTTGTGGCATGCATCCGGACCGACCTGGAGTATGCTATTTGTATCCATTCTCAACCTGGCTTGAAAATGAAAAGGGAATGGCACGAGTTCATGCTACATTTCAATTTACAGGTGACTGCCCAGGATTTTATCTCTCAGAGAATTTAGAGGAAATGAAGGAGGAGTTTCAAGAATATTCTAAAATCATTTACCAGTATAACATGTCCTCAAGTCGGACTAATCGAGAAAGTTTTGGCTCTGTTAGTTTTAGCTAGGCCTTTGCCACTCTCATT
>SMVA01120529.1_pt1 | contig 20806 bp, 14 predicted proteins | sample 2456451 | NCBI WGS metagenome assembly SMVA01 (sample SAMN11095933, study PRJNA526329) | marine sediment metagenome | biome: Marine sediment; feature: Surficial sediment; material: Deep marine sediment; isolation source: Hadal surficial sediment | place: Pacific Ocean | collected 2014-05 | depth... | reverse complement strand
CCTCTGGTCCCTCAAGGTTTTAGTATCGGTTCAAATGGATTCCCTGGCTTCAAGCCGGCAGATGCCGGCGAAAATGATCGTCACAGTGCCGCAGTCTATGTGGATATGGAATCGCAGCTGACAGACAGACTCCTGGGTCAACTCGCAATGAGGTACGAGGATTACAGTGACTTCGGTGACACCTTCGACTGGAAAATCGCTGGTCTGTATGAAGTAACTGATTCAATCAAGCTTCGCGGCTCTGTGAGCACTGGATTTCGCGCGCCTACCATTGGACAAAGCAATGTTCGCAGCGTACAGACCCAGTTCGATAACGGTGAATTGGTCGATATTGCAACATTACCACCGACTAATGCGGTCTCTGAAAGATTTGGCGGTGAAGAACTGGGTCCAGAAGAGTCAGAAAGCTACGCATTCGGTATTATTTATGAAGCAGACAACGGTTTCTTTCTTACTGCTGACTACTTTCATATAGAAGTAACCGACAGAATCACCCAGACCTCTGCTATCGCTCTAACGGACCAAGACCGTGAAGATCTGGAAAACGCGGGCGTTACCGATGCCATTGGTTTGAACTCTGTTAAATTCTTTACCAATGATTTCGACACAACCACCGAGGGTGTTGATCTGGTGGCGAACTATTCACATGACATATTTAATGGTCAGCTGAATTACGTTCTGGCGTATAACTATACAGATACAAACGTGGATAAATTTGGAGACAATGTTAACGAGGTTAAACTCTTTCGCCTGGAAGAGGCTCTGCCAAGGCACAAAGGCTCATTCACCGTAAACTATTTTGCTGACTCCTGGAGCTTGATGGGCAGAGCCAATTATTACGGTACCTGGAGCCAATCTATAGATGGTGGCAATCTTGATAATGTGATTAATGCTCCTGCTGCCTGGATTCTGGATGCTGAAGTTGTCTATGACTTTAATGACAATTTTAGTTTCGCACTAGGCGCGAATAACATTACAGATGATTTTGGTCCTAGAGCCAACCCGGGTTCCAGTGGCCGTAAGTATTCCTCTACTTCTCCCTATGGATCTAACGGGCGCTTTATGTATGCGAAGGCCACGTACAGCTTTTAACTGCAACTGATTGATGACAAAACCCCGGTTTTTTAACCGGGGTTTTGTTTGTCTAACGGATTCTCCGCTATGAACTTATTGCATATTTCCGACATGCATTTCGGCACACGTCATTGGACCGGCAACGATGAAATGCTGTTGGAAAAAATAAATTCTTACTGCGCTGATATTGTGATCAATACAGGGGATAACACCAGCGATGCCTTGGAAAGCGAATTTGCAGCTGCCGGCAAATTTTTAAAATCGATAAAATGTAACAACGTTATTTCAATTGCAGGGAATCACGATAAGCGCAATATGCGTTCCAGGGATTTTTTTAGCAAGTACATTGATGATATGGAGGTCATCCGCCCGCTGAATCCAGAAAGCTGCAACAAAAGGAAAATTTACCTGGATGACGCTACCACGGGAATTGAAGAGAGCTTTACCGATATTAATTTTATCGAAATGTGTTCTATTAATGGAAAATCTCTCTTGGTTGTCTGTCTTGATACTAACGAGCTTTATCAGGATAACGGTTTTGTCGATAAGGAAATGATACGCTCTGTTTCGCATCAAATAGACCAACTGACTTACGACCAAATTATACTCCTCAACCACCACTCTATTCTGGATACGGATTATGATCCGCTTTTCAATTCAGGGAGAATCATCGGTTTTGTAAAAAAGCATAATATCGAGCATGTTTTCTGTGGCCATACGCATAAATTGGAGCTGACAAAATCTATTGACCTGTATCGCGGGCATTCCTTTAATCAATATAAAAACGGTTCTCTTTCATCGCACAATTCACCTAATGACTCCAATATGTTTCTCTTTTTTGAGAACTTGGGTGAGAAAGCAATGAAAATTCATTTGATAAGAATTTTCGTTAAGGGCGATCAATTAAAATTTGAAGAAGAAGTAATTGCCATCAACTGAGCCTTGAGGATTTGAATATGACTGAGCATAGCGGTCAAAATTTGCGCTGGGAAGCTCAGATCGTCATCAGTATGTGTCTGGGCTATGGGATGCTGATGCTGTGCAGAACCGTTGTTGGTGTGGCCGGCCCCGCCATGTTGCTGGACCCGGATTTGGCGTTGGATACTGCTACGTTTGGCGCAATCCTGGGTTGGGGTACAGCGGGTAATCTGACAGGTAAGCTTACCAACGGTGTTTTGGCCGATAAGTTGGGTGGTAGCAAGGTTTTTATTTCTGCCCTCGCAATGGCTGCCGTCGCAACGTTTATTTTCGGCACCCTGTCTAGCAATACGGCATTTTTTGCCGTCTATTTCCTTACCGTTTTTGCCAAGTCTGCCGGTTGGCCATCAATGGCAAATATTATTCGGCTTAGCTTCACTCATGCCAAACACGGCCGGGTATGGGGCTTTATCGCTACCAGCTCACGGGTGAGTTCAGTCGTAACAACTTTATTGTTGAGTAGTTTATTATTGCTGATGTCATGGCGAGGCTTGTTTTTTTTCGCCGCAACTATTGCCCTGATATGTGTCGTTTTCCTGCCTAAATACCTGAAAGATTCCTGGAAAGATTCCGGGGATTTATCCACCCAGTCGGAAAAGACCGTTGCAACACTATCAGCCCAGGCAAAGAACCATCCACTCCATGATGTTGGTACGCCTGCAGCCATTTTTTACTTTGTAAAGAACAGCCGTTTCTGGTTGATTAGTCTTGGCGTTGCATCGTTGGCTGTATTGTTTGAATTTCAAGTCTTTATTCCAATTTACCTCAGCGAAACATTTGATTTGATACCGGCAAAGGCCGGAATGGCATCGGCGGCTTTCCCGCTTGGGTGTCTTATAGCCGTATTCTCGGGTGGTTTTGTATTTGATAAGTTATCCAGGAAAAATCTCATTTTTGTAGTCGGGGCTATGCTCATCGTTGCCATTTTTTGCCTCCTGGGCCTTAGATTTCTCGGTACTGTCGAATTGAACGCACTGTTTGAGTTGATACTTACAATTAGTTTGATATTTCTTTTCGGTCTTGCAATATCACCAGCCTACTACATACCAATGAGTGTTTTTTCCATAGACTTTGGTGGCAGACATTGTGGTGTTTTGGTTGGTCTAATTGATGCTCTGGCCTATCTCGGAGCAATGATTTTTGATTTTGTGGGTGGCTCAGTAGCTAATAAAGACGGCGGCTGGCAGGATTTTCTTATGATCCTGATTGTTACTTCCGTTATCGCCACCGTTACCATGGTCACATTTTTGTATGTGGAATATGTCGGCTCGAAATCACGTAAAGATTCACTGGCTCTTGATTAGCCAGGCTATATCTCGCCAGGGGCAGCAGATATGTCAGTACCCTTGTTTTTTTGACGCTGAAGGTCTTAACACTTTTCCTGAAAAATCTTCAGCCATTTTTTGCTCCTCTCTAGCAATTTTTCCATTGACAATAACAACATCAAATCCTTGGGCCAGTTGATGGGGTTTGGGATAGCTTGCCGTCGCTTTTATTTTCAGGGGATCAAAAATAACCAGGTCAGCCTTATAGCCTTTTTGTAGAATTCCCCTGTCTGATATGTTTAAAATATTGGCTGACTGAGAGGTCATTTTTCTAACAGCCTCTTCTAAGGATAAAACTTTTCGCTTTATCACATATTCTTCAATAACTTTAGCAAAGGCACCATGTCCCCTGGGGTGAAATCCTTCCATTCGTCCATCGGAAGATATAGACACTTTCGGATCAAGAAGTAATCTTGTTTGGAGAGCATCATCCATTATAAAGTAAGCACCTGAGGCTCCTTTAGGCCCCAATTTTATCAGTACTTGTTCAAATGGTATTTCCAGTTCTTTCGATAAATCGGCCAGGGTTTTTCCCGTGTAGGGTGGAGTGCCGAACAAAGTAGCCTCGGGCCCATTTCGTTTAATAATTTTATTTTTCAAGAAGGTTTCCAGCTCAGTTCTTCGTTCTACTAATGCGACGTCGAATTGCTCTGTTGTTTTTGCCCAGACAGGAAATAACAAACTGATACCGGCATAGCTTGCATTATAAGGGTAGATATCAGCTGATACATCGATACCTCTTTTCCTTGCTTCAGTTAGAATCTGTAATAGTTTTTCTGCTGCTTCTTCACCCTTGCCGTAGACCGATTTAATGTGAGATACATGAACTTTTGAATAAAGCCCCTGCTTTAATAATTCCTCGAGAGAAGCTTGCATTTTATCGTCATCTTCATTGCGAAGGTGACTCATGATTAGCCGCTCATTTTTTCCCACCACTTTTGCCAGGGCAATCATTTCCGCCTCAAGGGCATTTAATCCTGGGTTATACTCAAGCCCTGTACTCATACCGAAGGTGTATTTAAGAGTGTCATCGAGAAGCCTTAACATCTTCTGAAGATTCTCAGGGCTCGGTTTGCTTGTTCGGTTAATGCCCGTCTGGCGGCGTAATGTTCCGTGACCCACAAACATGGCCAGATTAACTGAAATACCATTTTCTTCAACATCAGCAAGCCAGGTTGATAAATCGGCAACTTCAGGGCTATCACCATCCTGGCCAAGGGTTATGGTGGTAACTCCCATGGCGAGAAAATTTTCAAAGGCAGGTGTCTTCAGAGGGCTACCGTGGGTATGTAAATCAATAAAACCTGGAGCGATAATTCGCTGTTTTGCGTCAAGCTGCCTCTTAACTCGTTGCTTTAAATCCTCGTCATCGAAAGACGTTTTACCGACATAAACTATCTCATCATTAACGATTACCAGATCAGAAAAAACCGCCTTATTGCCCAGGCCATCCAACAGTCTTCCGTTTGTGATCAGCAGATCGATTTCAGGATATTCAGCTAAAAAGATGGACGCGTGGATTGATTGAGTAAAGCAAAACAAACAGCTTGCAAATAAGTTTAAAACTAATTTCATAATGGTTCTTACCGAGTAACTTTTATTGAGAAAACACCTGACCTGATTCGACGTTGAATGCTAAAACGACTAGGCCAAAGAAGAATTATAGAATTATCAAACCAACGAGCAAATATATAAGAATAGTTACTACTCCTGTTGCTAAAGCATAAGGCAACTGAGTTTTAACATGTTCTAGCAGATCGCAGCCTGAGGCAATGGATGACACAGCAGTTGTGTCTGAAATGGGTGAACAGTGATCACCGAATACACCCCCGCCCAAGATTGCCGCTAGTATAAATGATGGTGGTAACCCCATGGTCTGAATAATGGGTACGCCAATGGGAATTAGAATGGCGAAGGTGCCCCAGGAAGTACCCGTTGAAAATGAAATGATACCAGCCACTACAAATATCATAGGCGCAACAAGATATAGCGGTAGGAAATCACCTACAATTTGGGATATGTAAATCCCGGTTTCCAATTCTTTAAGACTTGAGCCAAGCGCCAGGGATAAAAGGACTATCGCAACTAAAGGAAGTAATTCTGACATTCCATTGAAACCAATTTTTACCAATTGGTGATGTGTAAAGCGCTTACTTAGAAGCATCATAAAGTAGGCGACTAAACACGAAAGGGTCGTTGCATATAATACCGACTTTGATCCATTACCTTGTGATAACACACCGTTACCGGTCCAGAACATAAAGCCAACCATACCCAACACCATGGTTAATAGGGGTATAACCATGAAAACTGCCTTATCTTCTGAGTCTTGTTCTACATATTCATTGCCAGTATTCTCGGCTGTTTCTGTATCTCGCTTATGAACTGTAGTTCGCGCTAAAGGGCCATAATATTTACCCGTATAAGCGGAGTAGAAAACCACCATTAAGGTGAGTATTGCGTAAAAATTAAATTGGACCGAACCCCATAAAATTTCTGCCGCACTAAGTCCAAGATCATAAGGGCCCAATAGAGCAAGTACATAGGCTCCCCAGGCGTTGAGTAAAATTAGTATGCAAACAGGGGCGGAGGTACTGTCAATTATATAGGCAAGTTTTGCCCGACTTAATCCGTATTTATCGAACAAGCCTCTCGATAGTATTCCGGCGGTCAAGACACTTAAATTTGATTCAATGAAAACCACGACTCCAGTGAAGCTCGCCAATAAAGAAACTTGTCTGGAGCTCTTTGCAAGGCCTCTGCTTGTTATGGCTTTGACTAATCCTGTTACGCCTCCAGAGTCCCTGATATAGGCCAGTAATGCACCAACCATGACACTGAAAATTAGTATTCTAGTGTTTCCTGGATCTGAAAATACGGCGATGATTCTCTCTAAAGTATTGAGGCTTCCATAAAAGGGGACCAAGCTACTTTGGTCTAAAATGAGTAAGCATTCTGAGACAAAAATAGATAAAGCCAGAGCGAGAATTACTTCCTTTTTCCAGATGACAATTGCCACAGCAACAAGAGGAGGTAATATTTTGAACCATTCCATATTCGTGATCCCGGATACCAACTATCGGACTGTTGGGCTAGCAGTACAGCCTGTTGCTTGTACTCTGGCGAGTACCGTCTTTTTTGTGACATGGGGTACCTCTCTTTAGTGGATTATCCACTCTTTTTGAGGCCTCCGTCATATCGGGGTAAAACCAGCATTACCACTTAAGGACATGACCGACTCCTGTGGTTGCAGGAGTCGGTGGAATACACTATTTCTGAAGCGCTTTGTCGACTTCCGCTCCAGCTTCACTCATTGCATCATCGGCTTCGGTGGCGGCATCACCTGCAGCATCGCTGAGGTCACTGGCCATTTTTGAGGTGGCATCGCTGACTTCATCGGCCATTTCCGCAGTGGCATCGACGACGTCATCCGCCATCTCCTGGGCGCCCTCTGCGGCGTCGCTGGCCATCTGCTGTGCGCCTTCTACAGCATTGCTAGCTATCTCCTGCGCACCCTCGGCCGCATCACTGGCCAACTCGCCCGCAGCGTCCATGGTGTCAGAAGTCGCGTCGCTTACGCTCTCAGCCGCATCTTCGACTGAACTTTGAGCGCTTTTCATTTCTTCCTCGCTGCAACCCGACAAAGTCGTAAGCAGCAAAGCTGCTGTTATTGCTGTGAGTAACTGTTGAATTTTCATAGATAACCCCTATCTTTTACAATTAGCTTAAATTAATGGGTTTTCTTTTCTTTGGCGTGCCTGCCAGGCCCATTTTCCGAACAGCTCGCCATGCACTCTACAGAGTCCACTTACATGAGTAAACCCTCACGCTGGCGGGATTGTAGCCCTGGAGTGAAGGATTTTATTATGGGTCTGCCTACCAGTTCTCGGAGCTGGCAGAGATCGAAGCGGCCATCTAGGCCGGGGAAATGCCTAATCGGATGTGGGTTGCTGATTCACCAACCTGATATCCAGGGGTACACTGGCATCGAGATGGACATCCCTCTGGGGGAAGGCTATGCAAATGTCTGCCTCACCCAGTAGGCGATTAATCTCCATCCTTATGGTGCTGGCAGTAGACAGGCGTTTATCCAGTTCTTCCAGATAACAGCGCAGGGATATATTCAGCGCGCTGTCACCAAATTCTTCAAATGTCACCAGGGGTGCTGGGTCATCCAGAATGAGTGGGTGTGTTTCAGCGGCGCGCTGGATTAACTGCGTCGCGCGTAGCATGTCAGTGCCATAGGCTACCCCAACCTCAATATGAAGCCGTGTGATGGAGTCGGAGAGAGACCAGTTGAGTAAGCGCCCGGTCACGAATTCCTTGTTGGGCACCAGCAGTTCACGTTTGTCCCAGTCGCGTATGGTGGTTGCGCGCATCTGTATTTTGGTGACGACACCGGAGGTGTCCCCAATGGTGACGGTATCGCCCACTCTGATAGGTTGTTCAAACAAGATGATCAAGCCGCTGAAGAAATTGGCCACTATCTCCTGCAGGCCAAAACCGATACCCAGACTCAGAGCTGCCACGGCCCATTGAATTTGTGACCAACTACCGCCCAGCAGGGAGAGCACCCAAATGACAATGAATACGGTCAGCGCATACTTGCTCACCGTGGCAACGGCGTAGGCCGAGGGTGGTGCAACGTCCATTTTACGTCGCAGTAAAATCTCCAGAAGGCCGGGTACGCGCCTGACCACTATCCAACCCAGTATGCCAAGTGCAATGGCGCTGAACACGTTGCCCAGTGTGGTTGTTACCGATAAGCTCTGGCCATTAATTGTGTCCGTACGCTGCCATAGCTCTACCGAATCAAGAATTCCCAACGCCGGGAATACATCGGACCAAACCACAATTATGCCCACCAGACTGCCAATTAACAGCAGCGCATTGAGAAACTTGGTGCCCTCATCATCCAGCATTTCCGGGTCGTGTTCCGTGGTGTCATCCTCCAGACCCAGCTCATCATCGGAGGCGACGGCCTGTTCTTGCTGTACTTTTAAATTTAGGCGCCTGCGAGTAATGCGCAACCACCGGGTGCCAAGTTCATGTGCCAGTAGCAGTGCGGTAAAAAGCACCACGGTTTGCAACAGCAAGATGGAAAATTCTACCGCTGTATAGTTGTAGCCGAACAGTACAGCGACTACCATCGCGATGGGCGCCCAGGTCAGCAGGGTGCGTACCAGGTTGCCCCAAAAACTGTGTATGCGCGCTTTCGGCTCGGTAAAAAACCGGTCGACTTTTCCCTGGACAAAATGCGGCATACGATGGAAAAAATATGCAATGGAAAGCAACATGGTGATGATTGCCCATGTACCCACAGACCCGCCCACATCGGTGGGGTTTAAGTTCAAAAATAATATTGCCAGAAATGCCGAGATCAAAAATGTCTGCTCGAAGCGCGCCACGCGCCTGCAGAGATTGGCAACGCGTTGGGCGGGCCAGAGGAAATGCGCCTCAACCAGACCGCGTGGGTATAGCAGGCAGCGTATGAACTCAAGGCCAAGATAGTACAATGCCGTTTGTAGCAGGGCTTGGTGCAGGGCAGTGGCGAGCGCTGAATCGCCCTCGTGAGCTCCCAGAGCCAGGGCAAATACAAAAACCAGTAAGGGCCATCTGAGCATGAGAACCAGCGTGTAAAGCAGTGATTTGCCAGTTTGGACAAAGGAGTCCTGGGGAACCATGCCCACGCTGTTTCCTGTCGCCGCCAGTTTCTTCTTTAACTGCGGCGCGACGTATATTAGCGCGGCGACCATCATCAATAGAATCAGGATGACAGGCGACGATACGATGTAGCTTGCCAGCCATTGCAATAATGGCAACCAGCGACGTGGTGCGAAGGCCAGGGCCAGTTCGCCGGGCAGGTCGGTCAGCAGCGACCAGGACAGGGTGTCTCGAGACTGCACCCATAGCAGACGCTCGGAAATAAACCCTCTGTACTGTTCAACCGCGAGGGCCAGTCGGTGAACCGAATAATCGAGGTTGGTGAGCGCGCGTGCGTAGGTAGTTTCCACGTCGATGGCCAGCATTACCAGCTCTTTGCGACTCTGCGCCAGCAGCAGCAAATCGTCATGGACTAGTGGTCCGATTGTCGCGTCGGTATCGGCCAGAAGATTGGTGATATAGCCCTGCGGATCAAATAGTTTCCTGTTTTCGTCCCGCAGCTCCATTTGCCGTAAGCTGGATTCGCCTACCAGTTCCGCAATCAACTTGAGGCGAATACGGGTCGCTTTGGTAGATGGCAAACGCACCGCTTGATCTCGTAGAATTGTGCCCACGGTTTTAGTCATGCCCAAAATTTCGAGTTTGTCCTCAATGGTTTGCAGCTCTCTCTCGAAGGTGTCTGCCTGGCTCGCCGAAACCTGTTCTTTTTCTCGAAGCCCTTCTATCGCGGTACTGCGTTTACCCAGACTTGCACTGAGCAAGGTATTTTCATCGGCCAGTTTTTGCACTAATTTATGCTTTCCCTCAGTCTTGGCCTGGGCTGACTCCGCCGCAGCCAGTACCGCATCGGCTTTTCCCTGGCGAAGTTCGCTGGAGCGGGCCTCCATCGTCAGTACCTGTTTTTCAAGACGGGAAATGTCATATATGACCTTTTCCTGCCGCGCTGAGAGTAATTCCAGCCGCATGGGTTTGCTGAGAAGTTCTTCATCCAGAGCCGCTTTTTCTGATCGATTACTGTCAATTTGTGCATGCGCAAGCCATGTTTTGGCTTGCTCCACAGTGCCCACCAGGGCATCACTGTCGACCAGGCTGAGATTGCTTTCCAGGTTGGGCAATGCGGCGCCCAGTTCAGCCAGCCGTTCTCTAATACTTGATGCTCTGCCCGCCTCGTGGCTTTTATTAGCGTTGAGTTCGGTTAAGCGATTTTGCAGAACTGCCAGATTGGATTTATCGATCTGTATGAGTTGTTCCAACTCAGCCAGAGGCACCGTTGTGTTCGAGGGGGCGGGTGGTTGTTGCTGTGAGCTTAGCAGTTCAGATTTAATTTTCTGTGCTTCGTCGTAGGACCGGGTTCTTGCAGTGGAAAAATCCTTGAGCTGTTTTTGGAAACTCTGTGTATCCAGGAGCGAAACACGGATATCGCGGTAGGTTTTCAGCAGGGTATCTGTGGTGGCACTGTCGCCCTCCAGGTTGGCCGATGCCTGCTCTATGGCGGTGTCGATTTGACTGACCGATACCGGGCTATCACCGCCCAGTACCGTTACGGGAAAAAACAGCAGTGAGGAAAGAAGTAGCAGAAACTTCGACATGGGGTGTGCCTTTATTGCTTATCGTTACACTATAGCATCCCCCATCGGATCGACGGTCAATCTTTCTGTAGGCGCTGGAAGTAGCGATCTCGCAGCTGTGTGGAGCGACTGACCAGTGGAATGTTCCGCCCATTAATTAACACCAGTTCTGCCTCGGAGGTCAATTCCAGCGGGTCGCCTCCCCACACTACCAGGTTTGCCGCACTGCCCACGGCGATATCACCCGCGCCCTGTAAGCCAAATACGCGAGCCGGGTTGCTTGTCATCGCCGCGATGGCGGCTGACTTAGCCATGCCGTTGGCTACCGCGTTGCCGGCCGCTTGGCGTACCAGATAGGCATTGTGAGTTTGGTCCCGGTTCATGCCCATGAGCAGAACCGTTACGCCAGCGGCGTCCAGTCTGGCAGCATTGTCCAGCCTCGCCCCCAGTGTTTCGTATGATTTGGGCAGGTTGTTTGCAACGTTGACAATAACCGGTACGCCAGCCGCCGCAATGGCATCTGCCACACGCCAGCCTTCGGTGGCGCCCGACAGGATCAATTTCAACTGGTAAGTAGCACCCAGTGCCAGAACGGCGCTGATATCAGACGCCCTGTGCACGGTGACAATCAAGGGCTTGTCGCCAGTGATCACCGGGTCGAGTGCACTCAGGTCGGCCAGGGACAAGGCATAGTCGCGACGATTGCCCTTGAGAACCTCCTCGCGGTTGTCCCGATAATCCCGGGCATCATCCAAGGCCTCACGCAGTATCGCCAGGGCGATCGCTCTGGAGCCACCGACACGTTTGGCAGCCGCTTCACCCAGTTCTACCACAACGGCCACACTGTCGTTTACCACGGTGCTTCCCTCTGTGCCCAGCTGGATTATCGCTGCCTGCCCGGCAAAAATACCCACCTTGGTTCTGGGCATCACCAATGCGTGGGTCAAGCCGTGTATTCGGTTTTGCGGAATGAGGGTGGAACTGGGGTTTACCGCATCGGCAACTTTGAGTGCGGCGGTGAAACGCTCGTTATCACTGGAATAGTCGTTTGTTGCGGCAATGGCCCCCACCTCAACAACACCCAGTTGTGTACTTGAGTTAAATAGGCCAGCGGTAATGCTTTTGCCCTTTGCCTCGAAGATCGTAACATCGGCGGGAATGTCCAGCCCCGGCCCCACGGCGACTATGGTGCCATTGCGCACCAGTATATCGGTTGCCGGGCTAACCCCATTACCCGAGTACAGGTCGGCATTGCGAATGAGAATACTGTCTGCCCGGGCCTGGGACAAAGTGAGCAACAGACATACAAAAGTTACCAAGGGTCTCATGGGCGATTCTCCCCGGGCACCAGAATGCCAACATTAAAATCACTGGTGGGTCTGACCCCGGGCCGGGTTTTGTCGAACCGCAGAACGCCGTCAATCCAGACCTGGGTCGCATGGCTGTAGACACTCAGGGGTGGGCCATCCCACAGGACCAGATCGGCATTTTTGCCGGATTCTATAGAGCCGATCTTATCGTCCAGGCCCAGACTTTTGGCTGGGTTCAAGGTCAGCCAGCGGATTGCCTGGGCGGGTTTTATATCCAGCCCCATGCGGTTACCTGCTGACATAGCTTTGGCCACCTCCTGATTCAGTCGTTGAATTTGTAAGGGGTCGTCGGAGTGAATGACGGCACAGGCTTGGGCATAGTCCACCATGGCAATATTCTCACGCACCATGTCAAATGCCTCCTGCTTGAAGCCCCACCAGTCGGCCCACATCACCGCGCAAATATTGTTTTCGGCCAGTAATGGTGCCAGCTTATAAGCCTCTATGGCGTGGTGGAAGGCGGCAATTTCATAGCCAAACTCCCGGGACATATCGATCATTTGGGCCATTTCATCGGCTTTGTAACAATGATTGTGAATGCGAATCTCGCCATCCAGCACGCCTTTGAGTGTTTCCAGTTCCAGGTCGCGTTCGGGAGGGAGTAGGTCTTCATCTGTGGCGGACTTTTCCAGGTATTGGTTCCAGTCGTCGCTGTACTTCTGCGCCTTTATCCAGGCGGCACGATAGCCCGCCATATTGCCCATACGGGTCGAAGGTGTTACAAGTTTCGCACCGTACACCCGCTTGGGGTTTTCACCACAGGCCATCTTCAAGCTATAGGGAGCGCCGGGAAATTTCATCCCCTGGACGGTTACCGACGGCACATTTTTGAGCGTGACACCGCGCCCGCCTATCAGGTTGGCCGAGCCCGGCAATACCTGGAACGTTGTTATGCCCCCGGCAATGGCCTTTTCAAAAGCGGGGTCCTGAGGCCAGACCGAGTGCTCTGCCCATACCCGGGCGGTCACCGGGCTGGTGGCTTCATTGACATCGGAGTGATTGCTGGTCTGGGGTGAGGGGTAGACCCCCATATGGGAATGGACGTCGATGAGGCCCGGGGTCAGCCACTTGCCCTTACCATCGACTTCTATGGTTTTACCGGGAACGTTGAGGGCCTCCCCTATGCTGCTGATTTTGCCCTCTACGACAAGCACATCCACTGCCTCTCGCTGTTCACCCGTGCCGGTAAGTACATTGACGGCGCGTATAACAAAGGGCGATTGTTGGGTGGCGGAATAGGTGGAAGGGAAGGGGTTTTTGTCGGGGTAGCTGACTGTTTTTTTGCTGGATGGTGTTTCGGCTGAACAGCCGACCAGCAAAGTGACGAGCAGGGCGGTTGCCCAGTACGTTCGGATTAAACCCATGTGGTTGTGACTCCGCGAGCTAGGGATCAGACCTGAGGTGTGAATCCATAAGTGATGATGCGCGTATAGTAATCGAATAGTCAAAGCAGTCAAGCGCTGCATGTTTCCATGTCCGCAGTCTCCTGGCCAGTACGGATGCCCGTGGTGTGCTAAAAACCTTAACGCGAACATGGTTTCAGTGTAAACTTGCCGGCCTAAATAAGTATAATGTTGAGACAGGTCTTATTGAGAAACACACCTTCCTGTTGTCGGAGCCCGATCAGACCGCAGGTGGGGTCGCACTGATGGATTGGATTACCGCAATGCTGAATGGGTCCGATGACTGGGTGTCCGTGCAGGACTGACCAAACTTGTATGGCAGCACAAACAGACAGATAGGAGTGAAGTATGAGTAAGCTTGGAACCGCCGTTGGCGGCGCGTTGATGATACTGGCAGCGGGTATTGCCCAGGGCGGAGTGCCCGATCAATTACTGTTTGGCGATACCCACTTACACACTTCCTACTCCTTTGACGCCTACCTCAACAAAAACCAGACTGTAGATCCGGACACGGCGTACCGCTGGGCAAAGGGCATGCCGGTGGTTCACGCGTTTAACCGCACCCGTGTTCAGATAGGTACACCCCTGGATTTTTTGGTGGTTTCCGATCACGCCGAATTGTTGGGTGTGATGCGTGCGATGAACAACGGTTCCGCCGTATTGGAAGATCTGGGTGTTTGGGGCAATCTGAAGCGTTGGTTCGCCATATTTATACTGAATCGGGCAATTTCCGGGGAGGGTGGTGCAAAATTCTTTAACTCTTTACTGCCTCAACCGCCGGAGAACCCCGGGGCTGATCCGGTGGCTGACCCGGCCAATAAGTTGCCCAGCAACACTTTTGGCGATACCGCGTCCGTTGAGAAAACTGCCTGGCATGAAATTGTGGATGCCGCCGAACGCCACAATCAACCGGGAAAATTCACCACACTGATCGGCTGGGAGTGGAGTTCCATACCCACCGGGGCCAATTTACATCGCATTGTGTTCACGCCTGACGCCGGTGATATTGCCAAGCAATTTGTACCCTACAGTTCTCTTCAAAGTCAGTATCCAGAGGATTTGTGGACATTTTTGGAAACAACCCAGGCGGAAACAGGCGCCCGTTTCGTCGCCATGCCCCATAACTCGAATATCTCCAAGGGCTATATGTATGCCGAGACAACGCTGAAAGGGCAGCCCATTACCGCGGAATATGCTACACGCCGCATGCGCTGGGAGCCCATCTCAGAGGCCACCCAGATAAAAGGCGATTCCGAAACCCACCCGGTGGTATCGCCGGATGACGAGTTTGCCGACTTCGAAACCTACAGCCATTATATTCAACAGGAATTTCAGGAATACAAGCCCACCGCAGCGGACTATATTCGCGGCGCATTGAAAACCGGTTTGGCGCTGGAGCAAAAGATAGGCGTCAATCCCTACCAGTTTGGCCTCATCGGCTCCACCGATTCACACTCGGGATTAGCCTCCGCGGAGGAAGACAATTTCTGGGGAAAGTTCGCTAGAGATTCCACACCGGAAACCAAACGCAGCAAGGAAAAGTTGGGCGGCGGCAAGGTTACCGGCTGGAGCATGTCGGCCTCCGGTCTGGCTGCCGTGTGGGCCCAGGGCAACAACCGGGACGACATCTTTGCCGCGTTTCAACGCAAAGAAACCTATGCCACCACGGGTACACGCTTGAAGGTGCGCGTATTCGGTGGTTGGAGCTTTGAAGAGGGCACCCTGGAAGCAACGGACTTTGCCGAGTTGGGTTATGCCCAGGGCGTGCCCATGGGTGGCCAACTCACTGCCGCACAGGAGGGCAGGGCACCACAAATGCTCATTCGTGCCGAGATGGACCCCAACAATGCAAACCTCGATCGCATACAAGTTATAAAGGGGTGGGTGGATGCAGCCGGGGCGCAGCACGAGCAAGTCTACAACGTGGCCTGGTCGGGCAATCGCACACTGGATGCCGGCGGCAAGCTGGCCACTGTTGGCAATACCGTCGACCTGACAACCGGCCACTGGGACAACAGCATAGGCGAACCCAACTTGGCCGTGTTGTGGACAGACCCCGATTTCAACCCCGCACAACGCGCTTTTTACTACATACGGGTTTTACAGATACCGACACCCAGGCACTCCCTGCTGGACGCCATTGCTCTGCAATCTGAAATTCCCCAGGAGGGCCCTGCCACTATTCAGGAGCGCGCCTACACTTCGCCAATTTGGTACACACCCTGAAGCGTCTAGGGGGTATTGCCGCAGTGTTGTGCCACTCCCTGCCACAGGGTGTTGAGTGAGCGCATCATCAACTCACCGTCTTGTTGAGGAAAAGAGCCGACACCTACCAGCATGAGTTCCCGCCGCAGATCGAACCAGGCAAACTGGCCGTGAATGCCTATCATGGAAAACTGTTGTTGCCCGGGGTTAAGCACCCAGTACTGATTTTTGTATTGGCCCTGGGGAAAAAGGTGGTCGCGATTGCCCGCATGAAAAGCTTTTTGGGCGTCGTCGTTGACGCTGACTGTCTGTTTTATAAACCATGCCGGTAGCACTTGCTCACCTTGCAGGTTTTTCCCATCGTGGACCAGCAGTGATGCCCAGCGGGCAAAATCTCTCAGGCACATATTTAACTGGCCCTCCACGATGGGAAAACCCTGGGGGTCGGTGTTAAACCACGCCTCCTGCTCCGCCCCAATGCGTTGATAGAGCCGCGTTTCGAATAATTCGGCGAGGCTGCACTGGTAGACACTTTCCAGTGCCATGCCAATGATGATGGTAAGGCAGGAGTTGTAGACAAAGGTGGACCCCGGCTGGTGCTCGCGTGTGTTTAAATTGGCAATGACCCAGGCCTTGGCGCCAATGGCAGTTTCGCCGGGTAGGGGAGGGTAGTAGCCGGCGGCCCGGGCGTATTGCCAGTAGTGGGCTCCCGGGTCGGTGTAGTCCTCACTGTATTCAATGCCGGCGACCATATCCATGACATGTTGCAGGGTAACTCCCCGCCATTCATCCCGCTGTTGTAACTCAACAACGTAGTCACTGATTGACTGGCTGGCGTCCAGTTTGCCTTCGGCCAGGGCAAGGGCGACCAACATGGCGCACAGTGACTTGGTACAGGAGTGAATCACATGGCGATCTTCGCCTGTCATACCGTTGCGGTATGACTCATGAATAACCTCACCCCGGTGCATGACCAGCAGGGCATCATTATAAATTCGTCGATTCAGCAACTGCTCCCCGCTTATTGTGCGCCCGGGCATAAGTGGATCATCAAAGGTCATTTCCTCGATTGCCAATGCCTGGGTGGCGTAGCGCAGTTTGCCTGGCGAGGTGCACGGCTGTAGTGCCACGGTCTTGAACAACTGGTGCATGGACAGTTGGCCTAGCCCCAGGTGGGCCGGGGCGTCCCAATTGGATTGCCCGATACCCAGTTCTTTGTTCACCACATAGGAGGGCTTGTCACAAACTATTCGCATCCGGTGTCACCGGTATCCTCGTCGGCGGCTTGTTGCGCCGATGTCTCCTTATGCCATTCGAAGATATTCATCTCAATGAAAACAAAAGCCACCAGCCATAAAAAGGCATCCCAAAAATCCAGGAAGTCGCCTTTGACCCCCCAGTAAACAGCGGCCAGAAAGAGAACGGAATACAACACAACTTTGACGCTCTTGCTGATGGTGACCAGCAAGCCCTGCAGGTTTCCCCTGGATTGCAGAAATACGTCCATCTCCAGAATCATCACAATAACCAGCCAGTTTGCCGAATTGATAACTTCTGTCAGTGACAGGCGCTGGGCCTCGACCAGGGCATGGCCGGTGCTGATTATGTCTGTGCCGGCGATTTGAAGCAGGGATTGTCCGTTAAAATCACTGCAGTTAGCTGCGCTGAGCGGCAGGTATTCATCAATATCCTCGACATAGGTAAAGCTGCTGCCAACCAGAGTGCAGGCATCGTCTATCGAAAATGGCAAGATGGTATGCAGCATGATGTACTTGGAAATATAACCGTAGAAGGAATAGACAATGAAGCCATAACACAGTGTTCGAGTAAGGTGCAGGGTCCACTTGAGGCTACCCTTGATTTTGTCATCCTCCAGAACGTAGGTCTCCAACTCAAAAAGCAGCAGCAGGATGACCCAGGCGGCGGTATCGATAGTGGCGGTGAAAGCCTCGATTATCTGCTCGATGGCGATGCCAGCGGCAAAGGTCTGGTCGCTGGCGCTGTAGTCCTCCACAAAGAAGTGATAGATGTTCATCGCCAGCAGGGAGTACACAATGTATTTGAATAGCTGAAATGCCAGTGGGGACTTTGCCGCGCCAGCCGTTGATTGAATGTCGCTCATAAAGTAATGGCCCTGTTAATCACTGCCTGTGCCTCCAGGTAAGTTTTCGGCGAGAAAGCGCATCATGTTTTCACCCATGACTTTGCGAATTTCTGTCTCGGTAAATTCTGCCTGCAACATCTCATGGGTTAAAGCCGCCAGCTCCGAGGCATCGAAAGGCGCCGCAATAGAGCCGTCGAAATCGGAACCCAGGGCCACGTGGTCTTCGCCCACCAGGTCTATACCGTAGCGTATAGCGCCTACAATGCCCCTGGGCGTGGCGTCACAGACCGCCGCATCCCAATAGCCAACGGCGATGATTCCGCCCCCATCTGCAATTTTTTGCATAAGTTCATCCGCAATGTTTCTGGCACTCTGGCAATGGCCGTAGAAGCCCGTATGGCTCACGATTAACGGGGCAGTGCTGCGGGCCAGCACGTCTTCGACCACCTGTGGTGCCGAGTGAGACAGGTCGATCATAATGCCCGCCGCCAACATTGTATCGACGGCCTGACGGCCAAATTCGGTCAGCCCCGCGCCGCTCTCGCCGTGCAGGGAGCCGCCCAGTTTGTTGTCAAAGAAGTGCTGCAGGCTCATCATGCGGAAACCCGCCTGGTACAAGATATCGATATTGCTCAATTTACCGTCCAGGGCGTGGGAGCCCTCGGTACCCAGCAGGCCGGCAACCACGGTTTCTCCGTTGGCCCGCCGCGCCAGAAATGTCTGCAGGTCCTGTGCGCTGCGAATCAGGATAAATTTATCGGGCGCTGTCGCCGCCACATCGCGCAGGCGTTCAGCCTGGTACAGCGCTCTGGCGGTCAGGCTGGTCCAGGTTGCCACGGGCCACGCCTGCAGCATCACCAGTGAGGTGATATTGTCCCTGGCATCGCTGGAGTTTTTATCGTAGTTCTGGCCGCTGGGTGATTTAGTGACCGAGGTAAACATTTGCAGCGCCTGATTGCCCTCGCGCATGCGGGGGATATCGACATGGCCCCGGGCGCTGTGCTGTAACAAGTCTCGCTTCCACAGGGTGCTGTCGGCATGCCAGTCGCCCACCAGCAGGGTTTGGTGTAGTGCCTGTGCCTCGGGGGAGACCGGGTAGGGAGAATGTGGCAGGACTGTATTCATGCCCTGTTCAAGTCGGGCGGGGCCCAGGGTCAGGGCGAGGCCCAGTCCGAGTAATAACAGACAGGCGATGATAATACTGATGCGGCGTAGCGTCATGGCAGCTCTTTATGGGGGCAGTTGTTATTATGGTGTCACTGGCGATATTATCGCTCACAACGCCGCTTGATTGAAGTGGCGACACTCACAGCGAGCCGTTTTATGAAAAATAACAAACCGGTGCAAGTCGTGTTGATAACCGGCGCGTCATCCGGCTTTGGTAAAGCCTTCGCCGAATTGCTGGCGCGCAATGGTTACCGGGTTTTTGGTACCAGTCGCCGTGCTGATTTCAGCGAAGTCAACGCCGTTACCATGATACCCATGGATGTGAATGATGAAGAGTCCGTCAGGGCGGCGGTAGACTATGTTTGCGCCCAGGCCGGTACTATTGACGTGCTGATAAACAACGCTGGCTATGGTATTTCAGGTGCCGTCGAGGACACCACGGTCGATGAAGCCAGGGCATTATTTGAGACCAACTTTTTTGGTGTGCACCGGGTGTGTAAGGCCGTTATTCCCATCATGCGGGAACAGGCTTGCGGGCATATTATTAATGTGGGCTCCATAGGCGGCGTCGTGTCTATTCCCTTTCAGGCGTTTTACTCGGCCAGCAAGTCGGCCCTCGCCAGCTTGTCGGATGGCCTGGGCATGGAGCTCAAACCCTTTGGTATCCGGGTAACCCGAATTGAGCCGGGTGACTACAAAACAGGTTTCACCAGCAACCGGGTGATGGTCGATGGCAGCCGCGCGGGTTCACCCTACCAACGGCGATGCCAACGAGCGGTGGCAGTGATGGAACACGATGAGCAAAATGGTGCCGACCCCGACAAACTGGCTGCCAAGCTGCTTAAAATTATTCAGTTGGACCGCTGCGGCCTGGTTTACCGCGAGGGCATGCTCTCCCAAACACTGTTGGTAAAGCTTCTGCCCCTGTTACCCCGGCGTTGGACGCAAAAGTTAATCATGATGACGTATCAGCTTTAGTGTTCACGACTGGTATTCAGTCATTGCGCCGCTCTGGCTCAGTCCGCTCTCTTCCGCATGCTGACGCAAAGCGCCCGCATCTTTTCACACTTACTACGCTCTAAAATGGAAATTGTGAGAAATTAGCAGTACCTCAGTGACAAGCTGTACTATGTGTCCGAGTATAAGATTGTTGAATTGAAAGGCAGGCGATATGAACGGCTCTGGAACTAACAGTGATGCAGAAACTTGCAACAAAACGGCCCTGGTAATCGGCGCAGGTGACTATATTGGCTCTGCCATCGCCAAGCGCTTTGCCCGGGAAGGCTACATCGTGCATGCGGGCCGGCGCAACGGTGAAAAATTACGAGCTCTGGTTGAGGAGATAGAAAATTCTGGCGGGATTTGCCGAGGCAAATCCCTGGATGCCCGTGACGAAGACGCCATTGTTGAATTCTTTGCCCAGGCGGAGGCTGAAGCTCCCATTGATGTTTGTATCTTTAATGTCGGCGGCAATGTCAACTTCCCGATACTGGAAACCACTGAGCGAGTGTTCCGCAAAGTCTGGGAGCTGGGCTGTTACGCTGGTTTCCTCAGTGGTCGAGAAGCGGCCCGCCATATGGTGGCGCGGGAACAGGGCAGTATCTTTTTCACCGGCGCTACCGCCAGCCTGCGTGGCGGCAGCGGCTACTCTGCCTTTGCCGCCGCAAAACACGGGCTCAGGGGGCATGCCCAGGCCATGGCCAGAGAGCTGGGGCCAAAAAATATCCACGTTGCCCACCTGATTATCGATGCCGGTGTGGACACCGCCTTCGTCCGGGAACGGATACGGAGCGCAATGGGCGATGAGGTCGCTGACAATATTCCCCCGGGGCGTTTGATGACGCCCGAGTCTATTGCCGATACCTACTGGTATTTGCACAGCCAACCGCGAGATGCCTGGACCTTTGAACTGGACATCCGTCCCTTCGCAGAAAAATGGTAACCGGGG
>SMVA01121646.1_pt1 | contig 20839 bp, 16 predicted proteins | sample 2456451 | NCBI WGS metagenome assembly SMVA01 (sample SAMN11095933, study PRJNA526329) | marine sediment metagenome | biome: Marine sediment; feature: Surficial sediment; material: Deep marine sediment; isolation source: Hadal surficial sediment | place: Pacific Ocean | collected 2014-05 | depth... | reverse complement strand
TCGGGCCGATACTCGGCGCCACAATCGGGACAGAACATGCGTGCCTCGCCGGAGTTGGGGCTAGCCGGCCGTGGTTGAAATGCGGGCTAGCCTGGCTAGAACTCGTTGCGGCGTTGGCGCTGGATCTGGCGCCGGCGACGCCGACGAGCAGCGGCGGCCTTCAAGCGCTTCGCCTCGCTGGGCTTCACATAGAAGCGGCGGCGGCGCAGGTCGCGCAAAATACCCGAGCGCTGCACCTCACGGCGAAACTTCTTGATCGCCCACTCCAGACGATCGCCCTCCTTGAGCCTTACTTCAACCATGCTTTCTCCAACAAAAAAGGACCCGGGGCTGCCCAGCAGGTCCTCGAAAGAACGTCGGCGTGTACACCGTATCGGGCGACACGGCTACCGCGTCATAAAAATAACATGGGCCACCACCGCATGCCACCACGCGACCTCCCGGGTGCGCAACGCTCTCATCGCGCGCCCCCGCGCCCGCCCCTCGAAAAAGCGAAGAGGTGGTGCTGGGCCCGTACTAGCAGCAGGCCATCGGAAATCGCCGGGGTCGCAAAGACCGCCTCGCCGACGGCGTTCGTGGAGATCAGGCGCAGAAACGGCCCGGCCTCGATGACGTAGATATCGCCGCGGTCGCTGGCGATGTACAGCCTGCCGTTGGATGCCACCGGCGAGGCGCTGAAGGTGACCGGCTTGGGCGCCTCGGGCGATGCGCCTTCGGTCACCGCCACGTCGAGAGGCCCCGATGACGAGACCTCCTCGGGCACGATCTTGTCGCGATACATGGCGAGGCCGGTGCCGGCATCGAAGCACGACAAGGTGCCGTCGCGCGACAGCACGAAAAGATAGTTGCCCACCACGATGGGCGTAGCCACCAGTGGGCCACCGTCCGGCACGCTCCAGGCCACCTGGCGGCTGGCGCGGCGCCCCGCCTCGAGCGAGATGTCTCCCGAGCCGCCCGGGCGAACGGCGTAGAAGGGCTGCGTGGGCAGATATCCCGAGCCCACGAAGATCAACCCGCCCACGAAGATCGGCGTCGACGCGGCGATCTCCGAGCTCGGCGACAGCATCCACAGTTGCTCCCCGGTGGCGGCGTCGTAGGCGCGGATGGCACGCCCGCCATTGGTGACGATCTCGATGCGCTCCGGGGTTACAACCGCCGTCGGCGTGGCCCACGACGACACCTCGTCGCGCGGCGTCCGCCAACGTTCGGTGCCATCGGCGAGATCGAACGCGGCGATGAACGCCCCGCCAAACACGTCCACCTGCACGATGACCTGGTCGCCTTCGATGATCGGTGAGCTCGCCGTGCCCCACTGGAACGTGGGGTCGAAGAACCAGCCGGCATCGAGGACCCCGAGATCAACGTGCCATAGAAGATCACCCTCGCTGTCGTAGCAGAACAGCCCCTGCGAGCCGAACAGCGCCACCACGTGCGTACCGTTCGTGGCCGGGGTGGAGTTATTGAAGCTCCCCTTGCGCAGCCGGCCGGTGCGAGGCACACCCTCCGCGGCGGTACGCTCCCACAGGATCTCACCGCTGCGCTTGTCGAGCGCCATGACCACCCAGCGGTGCGTGGTCGGATCGACGATCGACTCGCGCGTGTCGGGCATCTCCGCGAGATAGCGCTGTGGCGGCATCTCACTCACCGCCGAGGTGACGTAGACCCGGTCGCCCCACACCACTGGGCTGGCGTGGCCCATGCCGGGAATCTCCGTACGCCAGGCGAGGTTGATGCCGTCGGCACCGTCGAAGGTTTCGGGCAACTCGCTACCGTAGGCCACACCAAGCGCGCCGGGACCCCGAAATGACGGCCAGTTCGACGACTGCGGCGCAGCTCCTGCGCTGGCGGTCCGCGGATGCGCGGGCGCGGGGGCGGGGGCGAACGTCAGACACACGGTGAACGCCGTGCAGATCGCGGCGATGCGCGGGGAGCGAACGGTGCTTCTAATCGTTCGCGGCGCCCTCGTTCGCGGCGCCCTCGTTCGCACCGCCCTCGTTCGCAGCACCGCCCCCGTTCGCAGCGCCCTCATTGCTTGCTCATGCGCCGCGTGGCGCCCGCCTGGGTGAACGACATGCTGACCACGCGGCCGTCCCGCACCACGAACCGGATGGAAATGTTGGCGGACTGCTCCACGATGAATGTTGTCTCCTCGACCGGTGAGAAGCGTAGCGGGTTGCGCATACCCGGAGGCCGTACCAGCAGGGTGCGGGTCTGCTGATCGGCGACAATCACCAGCTCGTAACCCACTTCATCGACGTAGCGCCCTTCGTACAGCCGCAAACGGGCGGCGTCGATCGAAATGATCGTCGGCGGCGGCGGCACCGCACCGGCGCCCATCAGAAGCCGCCCCAGAGGCTCGTTGCCCGTCGCCATGGCCCGCTGTAGCGCCTCGGAGAGAACCTCGGCCGGCGGCACCTGCAGGCGCAGCAGTTCCGCCACCTGCTCCAGGTTGGCAACGTTGACGGCCTCCATGAAGAGCACCTCGAAATCAGCCGAGCCCGCAACGAACAACATCAAGACAACGTCCTCGAAACCACCCAGGGTTGCCCAACCCAGCGGAGAGCGGCCGTAGAACGTGTCGACGAGGTCGGGATTCGCACCGGCGTCGAGCAGGGTACGCACCGCCTCAGCGTGCCCATTCAACGCGGCGAGGACGAGCGCCGTGGCGCCGTATTCGCTGGCGTCGTCGACGTCGACACCTCGCGCCAGCAGCTCGCCCACCACCGCGACGTCACCGCGGCTGGCGGCAGCGCGAAGCGCTTCACCCCCATCCGCTTGCAGCGCCCTCCCCAACGCTAGTGGAGGGCCTACCAACGCTAGCGAAGGCCCTGCCAACGATGCTGGAGGCCCTGCCAACGCAAGCAGGGCCAACACAACGAACCCTGCGCCTAGCCCGGACTTCTCAAGGGGTCGCAAAGCGGGCGGGCGCGAGGGCGTGTGAGGACAAGTCACGCGCCATCGCGCCCGCGAAGACTGGGTTGCGCTTGCCTCGGATATGCTCATGATGCTGACCTGTCCAGCCCGGGGAACCCTCTCGCGACGACCCGTCCAGCAGAGTGCTGACAGGCTCCCTGCTCGGTGCCGCCGCGCAGCCGGCTTGTTGCCACGCCGCTGTTCTCACAGTAAGTTGCACCGATCCGAGGTGTCAATGAAACGGAGGATGTGATGGACGCTAGCAGTGCTGGCTGGAGTTGGTTGGGGTTTGCCCTGATGACAGTGGTTTCGTGGGGCTGCTACGGCGTCTTTCTGCACACCGGCCAGATGGGGATGGCCGACCCCGTGAACGGACGCTACAAGGCGTTCCTGTTCGTCGGCATCGCCTACTTCGTCACCGCGGTATTGGCGCCGCTGCTCATCCTCAAGCTCAACGGCGCCGATTGGACGTTCCCCGCCAAGGGGCTGACATGGTCCTTGATCGCCGGCATCGTCGGCGCCGCCGGCGCCTTTTTCGTGTTGCTCGCTTTCGGGTCACGCGGCACACCGACGGTGGTCATGTCGATCGTCTTCGCCGGCGCCCCGGTGGTCAACGCGGTGGTCGCGTACGCGTTCCATCCTCCGGCCGGTGGACTTGCCAACATCCGCTGGCAATTCATTCTCGGAATCCTGCTCGCAGCCGGCGGTGGAGCTCTGGTAGCATTCTACAAGCCGGATACTGTGGCACCTTCTCCGGCTCCCGTTGCGGCGGTGGCGAGCGATTCCAGCGGCTCGACACGCTGACACTTTCACCACGGTTCCTGGGGACAGTCAGGACTTCCGTGGGGAGCGGCATGATAAACTTCGGGACATCCCCAACAGTTGTTCTATGGCTATTGGTGTCCCCACCATCGTTCCTCGTCGTCCGGTGGCGGGCGCGCAAGGGTCGTAGCGGTAAACAGGCCCCGAAGACAGAACCCCGAAAAAATGCAATCTACCAGCGTCTCCGTACGTGATATCAGCGACGCCGTCGGCTCCTGGTCGGCGCGTATCGGCATGGTGCGGGTGGAATTCGGCGCCGGGGCGCTTGCACGGCTGGGCCAGCTCGCCGCCGAGCTCGGAGGTCGCCGCGCCATGCTGGTCACCGACCGCGGCATCGAAGACGCCGGCCACGTCGACCGTGCTCTGGGCACCTTCGCCGGCCTTGCCGTCGACGCTTTCGTTTTCGACGGCGTCGAAGAAAACCCCACGACGGCCCACGTCGAGGCGGGCCGCCGCTTCGCTGCGGAGCACGAGATCGATCTCATCATCGGCCTCGGCGGCGGCAGCGTCATGGATTGCGCCAAAGGCATCAACTTCTTGCTGACCAACGGCGGCCGCATGGAAGACTACTGGGGCGTGGGCAAGGCTACACAGCCTATGCTCCCTTCTCTGGGTGTTCCCACCACCGCCGGCACCGGTAGCGAGGCACAATCGTTCGCGCTGATCGCTCAGCCGGACACCCACCTCAAGATGGCGTGCGGCGACGAGAAGGCGCACTTTCGTACCGTCATCCTCGACCCCGAGCTCACCGGCACGGTGCCCGCATCCGTTGCCGTCGCCACCGGCCTCGATGCCATCGGCCACGCCGTCGAGAGCTACGTCACCACCGCCCGCAACCCGGTTTCGCAGATGTACGCCCGCGAGGCGTGGCGCCTGCTGTCGCGCAATTTTCCGTCGTCGTTGAGCGGCGCGGCCGACCTCGAGGTACGCGGCAAGATGCAGGTAGGCGCCTACCTGGCGGGCGCCGCCATCGAATGCTCCATGCTCGGCGCCGCCCACGCCTGCGCCAACCCGTTGACGGCGCGTTTCGACATTACGCACGGCATCGCGGTGGCGGCGATGCTCCCGGCCGTAGTGCGCTTCAACACGGAAGTCGTCGCCGACCTGTACGAAGAGCTGTCGCCATCGCTCGGCGAAACCATCCTGGCACTACGTGGCCCCAGCGGCCGCGAGTTCGGTCTGGGTGCACTCGGCGTCGATCGGGGCAACCTGGGTAAGCTTGCCGCAGAGGCGGCGCAACAGTGGACCGCCGGCTTCAACCCGCGGCCGCTGACTGAGAACGACTTGTTGAACCTCTACGAAGCCTCCTTCTGAGCCATGACCCACCGCGAACCATCTTCGTCATCGCGCCTCACGGCACCCGCGCAGCCCCCGCGGGTGGCTACACCGCGGGCGCTGGTGGCACGGGTCGGCGCCAGCGTGCCGGTTGCCGCAACCGCACTGACGTTCCTTCTCGTCACCGCCGCCGCATCGCCCGCGCTGCTGCAGGACGAAGACGCCTGGCGGCTCTTCCGGCGCGACTCGGCCCTCAACGCCGTGCTCCCCGCCAACGCCCTGGCGAACAACCTGGCACCGGTGTGGATGTTCCAGGCCGGCGACAGCATCGAGTCCACCGCCGCCGTCGTCGATGGCCGCGTCTACTTCGGCTCGCTCGACACCTTCTTCTATGCGCTCGATCTGGAGAGCGGCGAGGAGCTGTGGAGGTTCCAGGCCGCGGCGGAGGTCAAGTCGTCGCCCTCGGTGTTCGACGGCGTCGTCTACTTCGGCGACGAGATGGGAGAGTTTCATGCCCTCGACGCCGTCACCGGAGAGCAGAAGTGGGTGTACAGCACCGGCGCCGGCATCGTCTCGGCAGCGAATTATTCCGAGGGCAAGCTGGTATTCGGCTCCTACGACAACAGTATCTACGCGCTTAACGCCGCCGACGGCACCCTGGCCTGGAGGATCCAGACCGAGGGCTACGTCAACGGCACGCCGGCGATCGTCGACGGCAAGGTGGTCTCGGTGGGCTGCGACGGTTTTTGCCGCATTATAGGGTTACACGATGGTGTGGTGCTTTCCGCGGTCCAGGTCTACGCCTACGTCGGCAGCAGCCCCACCGTCGCCGACGGCGTCGCCTACTTCGGCACCTTCGAGAATCAGGTTCTCGCCCTCGACCTCGACAGCGGCGAACTGCTGTGGGAGTACGAGCATCCGCAGCGCAAGTTCCCCTACTATTCATCGGCGGCGATCGGCGGCGGCCGGTTGCTGATCGGCGGCCGCGACAAGATGATGCACGCCATCGACGCGGAGACCGGGGCGCCCATCTGGACGCATCGCATGCGGGCTCGCATCGACAGCTCGCCGGTGATCGTCGGCGACCGCGTCATATTCGGCGCCAGCAGCGGCGAGGTCACCATGCTCGACGTCGCCAGTGGCGAAGTGCTGTGGCAGTTCGAGACCGGCTCGTCGATCGTCGCTTCGCCGGCCATCGCCCAGGGCCGCCTGATAATCGGCACGGAGGATGGGCAGATGTACGCCTTTGCGCCCGCCGGAGGCCTGCCGTGAGCGAACGCATCGCCACCGAGCCTTCCCGCGAACCCACCATCGCCGACCCGGCCACCACGCCAACCGACCTGGAGGGCAGCACCGAGATCGGCAGCGTTTTCGTCTCCAACTACCCGGCATACTCGTTCTGGAATACCGAAGACCTGGCGGATTTCCACGAGGTCATCGGTGCGGCGCCGCGGCCCGACGTGCCGTTGGGCCAATACATCCACATTCCGTTCTGCCGCAAGCGCTGCAAATTCTGCTACTTCCGCGTCTACACGGACAAGAACGCCGATCAGGTGAGCCAGTACAGCGACGCACTGGTGCGCGAGAACGAGCTCTACGCCCAGAAGGCAGCCATCGCTGGGCGCCCCCTCAAGTACGTGTATTTCGGCGGCGGCACCCCTTCGTACATTTCGGTTAAGCAGCTCGAGGACCTCGCCGCACGCCTGCAGCGGGTGATCCCCTGGGATGAGGCCGACGAGGTCGCTTTCGAGTGCGAGCCCGGCACCCTGAGCCAACCCAAGGTGGAGGCCATTCGTGGTATCGGAGTAACAAGGTTGAGCTTGGGGGTGGAGAGCTTCAACGACAGGATCCTCGAGCTCAATGGCCGCGCCCACGTCTCCAAGGAGATCCACCGGGTGCTGCCGTGGCTGCGGCAGGCGGGGTTTCCCGGGATCAACATCGATCTGATCGCCGGCATGGTCGGCGAAACCTGGGCTACCTGGCGGGACACCGTGCAGCAAGCGATCGACGTGGACGCCGACATGGTCACCGTCTACCAGATGGAGCTTCCCTTCAACACGCGCTTTTCGAAACAGCTCTTCGACGGCGAGCTCGAGGCCCCTCCGGCCGACTGGGAGACCAAGCGTGAATGGCACGCCTATGCGTTCGAACAACTTGCCGAGGCGGGCTATCACGGCTCCAGCGCCTACACGATGGTGAAGAATCCGGACACCGACTTCGTCTACCGCAGCGCGCTGTGGGAGGGCGCCGACATGATGTCGCTGGGGGTCTCCTCGTTCGGCCACATGAGTGGAGTGCACGTGCAGAACTCGCCCCAGTGGGACGTGTATCTGGACATGCTCGCCCAGGACGAGCTGCCGCTGACGCGGGCGTTCGCCACCACTCCGGAGCAGCGCCTCGTCCGCGAGGTCATCTTGCAGCTCAAGCTCGGCAAGATCCGGCCCAGTTACTTCGACGACAAGTTCGGCGCCGACATCGTCAAGCAATTCGCCGGCCCGCTTACGACACTGAAGGAACAGGGCATGCTCGAGATCGAAGACGATCTCATACGACTGACCCGGGAAGGGCTTCTGCGGGTCGACTCGTTGCTTCCCGAGTTCTACTCTCCGGAATTCCAACACGCTCGGTACACCTGACCATGAAGAGACCTCTCACCATCCTCCTTTCCGTCGCCCTCGTGGGCACGGCTCTCCCGGCGGCGGCGCAGCAGGCGGACGCCGCCACCGACCCACAGCAATCTCGGGCAACCGGCACGCGCGGCCAAGCGCGCGCGTTCATCTTCGTGGAAGGCAGCCTGCCATACGTGCCGAGCTCCAACACCATCGCCACCAAGCTGCCGTTGTCGCTGCTGCTGACACCGTTCAACGTCGGCACGGTGACCGAAGCGCTCATCGAGGAGCAGTACGCCACCACCGTTTCGGGCGCGCTGGTCAACATCAGCAGCGTCAACATCCAGCCCGGCAACGGCGTCCACGACTTCTTCTTGATCCGCGGCTTCGACTCGCTGTCGAGCGCGCTGGTGATGATCGACGGGGCTTCGGAGCCGGAGACCACCTTCTACGATCTGTACAACGTGGAAAAGGTGGAGATTCTCAAGGGGCCCAGCGGCTTCCTGTATGGCAGCAACCCGCTTGCCGGCACCGTCAACCTGGTGCGCAAGCAGCCGGTGCCCAACACCATGGGTGGCGCGCGCGCCCGCTTCGGGAGCTTCAACTGGGTCGAGGCGGCGGCCGATTTCAACTACGGCAACACCGATGGCGACCTCTTTTTCCGGGTCAACTCGTTGTTCCGCGACACCGATGCGTACCGCGACCGCATCCAGGGCCGCACCTTCGCCATCAACCCGGCAGTCACTTGGCGGATCGACGACTCGGCTTCGCTCAACATGAACTTCGAGTACGTCAGCGCCGACTACCTGCCCGACAGCGGTCTGCCGCTGGCTTTCGGCGAGGTGCCGCGGGTGCCACGCACCAACAACTACCAGTCGGGGTTGGATGATTCGAACCAGGACATCTACCGCTTCCAAACCGACTACCAGAATCGGCTCAACGACAACGTCACCATCCGCGACAAGTTCTACTACCGCGGCCTCGATTGGCAGTCGAACGGCACCCTGTACAACGGAGTGTTCCCCGAGTTCAACGAGTTCTTCATACCCACCGGAAGGCTGCTGGTCAGTCGCAGCCTGATCCTTCTGGACGACAGGCAAGACGTACTCGGCAACCAGTTCGAGGTGATCGTCGACGGGTACACCGGGTCCATCGGCCATAACCTCTTGTTCGGTTTCGAGCTGGCGCGCCAGGCAGACATCTTCACCCTCGATGTCGGTGTCTTGCCGAATGTCCCGTTGGACGACCCCGGAACACCGACCACCGGGCCGCCGGCGTTGATCCCACAGTTCGGCCAGGCGGGCGATTCGCGCGCCCTTATTGCCGCGCCCTACGTCATCGATCAGATCGCCCTGCACGACCGCTTCCAGGTACTCGCCGGCTTCCGCGTCGACATCATCGACTTCAAGGATTCGCTGAGCGGCGTTTCGCGCACCGACACCAAGGCCAGCCCGATGCTCGGCTTGGTCTTCGTGGCCGCAGAAGACAGCTCCATCTACGTCAACTACTCGCAGTCGTTCGCGCCGCCGGCGCCCCGTGTCCAGACCGGCGACATCAAGCCCGAGGAAGGTGAGCAGGTCGAGTTCGGCTTCAAGCAAGAGTTTCTCGACCGCCGGGCCCGCGCCAGCTTTGCCGTGTACCAACTCGAGCGCACCAACATCGGTATCCCGGACGCCAACGGCATCACCCAGCAGGTGGGCTCGCAGCGCTCGCGCGGCTTCGAAACCGAGCTCATCGCCGAGACCACGCAAGGCCTGCGCTTGGTGAGCTCCTACGCCTACAACGACGCCGTGCTGACGGAGTTCTCCGAGCAGATCATCATCGGCGTCGACCCCTTCTTCCGGCCCATCTTCGGCACCGTCGATCGCACCGGCAACCGACCGACGTTTGCGCCCCGGCACATCTTCAACGCCTGGCTAAGCCAGGACATTGCCCGCGCTCTGGTCGTCGGCGGCGGCGCGCGCTACGTCAGCGACCAGTTCATCGCCGAGGACAACGACTTCGTCATCGACGGCGTGCTGACCTTCGATGCCATGGCGAGCTATGCGTTCCGCGACGTGATGCTGGAGCTCAACATCAAGAACCTCACCAACCGCGAATACAACCAGCGCGGCTTCGGGGACAACTCGATCACTCCCGCCAATCCCATCACGGTGTACTTCGGCGTCGGTTATCGGCGTTGACGCAAGACCAGGCTCTGACGATGTATCCCGACGCCGAATACGACGTCATCGTTGTGGGAGGCGGGCCTGCCGGCTCGACCGCGGCGGCGCTGACCGCAGCCGGCGGCCGCAAGGTCTTGCTGGTCGACCGCGAGAAGTTCCCCCGCTTCCGCGTCGGCGAATCACTCATGCCGGCGACCTATTGGACGTTGGAGCGCCTCGGCGTGCTCGAGAAGATGAAGTGCAGCGGCTTTCCTGAGAAGCGCAGCGTGCAGTTCTTCTCCAAGAGCGGCAGGGCCGCGGCGCCCTACTACTTCTCCGAGGTTGATCCGCACGAGAGCTCGCAGACCTGGCAGGTGAACCGCCTCGACTTCGACCACATGCTGCTGAAGAACGCCGCCGACAAGGGCGCCGAGGTATTCGAGGAGGTGCGCGTCCACGAGGTACTGTTCGACGGAGATCGCGCCACCGGTATCCGCGCCGAGTTCAAGGACGGCGAGAAACGGGAAATCGCCGCTCGGGTGATTGTCGACGCCACTGGCCAGAGCGGTTTCATCGCCCGGAAGTTCAAGCTGCGACGCACCGACCCTAACCTCAAGCATTGCGCCTTCTTCACCCGGTTCCGGGGCGCCCAGCGCGGCGAGGGAATCGATGAGGGCGCTACGCTGATCATGCACACGGAGACCGAGCAATCGTGGTTCTGGTACATCCCGCAGCCCGACGACATCGTCAGTGTCGGCGTAGTTGGTTCTCTCGACTACCTGGTGAAGGGCCGCTCCAACGATCCTGCCGTCGTTTTCGAGGAGGAAGCGGCGCGTTGCAAGCCGCTGTTGGAGCGCATCGCCGGGGCCGAAAAGGAGCACGCGGTCGCTGTCCTGAAGGACTTCTCCTACGCCAGCACGAAGATCGCCGGCGACGGCTGGGTGCTGGCGGGGGATGCCTTCGGGTTCATCGATCCAATCTACTCATCCGGGGTATTCCTGGCGCTAAAGGGCGGAGAAATGGCGGCCGACTCCATCCTGGAGGCGTTCGAGGAAGACGACTTCTCCGGCGCCCGCCTCGGGCGCCACGGACCCGAGCTCGTCGCCGGCATCGACGCGCTGCGCAAGCTGGTGTACGCCTACTACGATCCCGATTTCAGCATCGCGCAGTTCCTCAAGCAATATCCGGAGCAGCAGGAGAATCTGGTGCATCTTTTGATCGGCAACGTGTACCGCATCAACGTTGACGGGCTGCTGCGCGCCATGGATGAGTATCGCGAGTTGGAGAAGTACGAGCCCATCCGTGTCGAAGGGGCGGCCGAAGGGGCGGCCGAAGGGGCGACGGTCCTGACGTCCTCATGAGATACGCGGTCTACGGGTTGCTTCTGTTGCTGTACGTCCTGCACACCGACCTGTGGTACTGGAACGACCCGCGCGTCGTGCTCGGCCTGCCCATCGGCATCACCTATCACGTGCTGTGGACCTTGCTGGTTACCGCGGCCTTCGGGCTCGCGGTGCGACACGCTTGGCCGGACGAGCTCGAGACGGAGGACCCAGGGAGCCCCGGGGAGTCGGAGGAATCCGTCAGCTCGACGGCGCCGGCGCCATCCCACCCGGCGGGTTCGTCGTGACGCTGCTGATCATCGCGCTATACATGGCGCTGGTGCTGGTGGTCGGGGCGCTCAGCCACCGCATGTTCCGTGGCACCGGTGAAGACTACTTCCTCGCCACCCGCTCGATCGGTCCGTTTGTCCTGCTGATGTCGTTGTTCGGCACGCAGATGACGGCGTTCGCCCTGCTGGGCGCGTCCGGGCAGTCGTACCGCACCGGTATCGGCGTGTTCGGGCTGATGGCGTCGAGCTCGGCCATCGTCGTGCCCGCGGTGTTCTTCTTCATCGGCACGCGTGCCTGGTCGGTGGGAAAGCGCCAGGGCTACACCACCCAGGTACAGCTCATCCGCGCACGTTGGGGCTCCGACGCTCTCGGCCTGCTGCTGTTTGTCGTTCTCGTGGCGCTGCTGATCCCCTACCTGCTCATCGGGGTCATGGGCGCCGGCATTACGCTGGCCGATATCTCCGGCGGCCAGGTGCCGACCTGGGTCGGCGGCCTGGTCATCTCGCTGGTGGTGATGGTCTACGTCACCTACGGCGGCCTGCGTGGGACCGCCTGGGTCAACACCTTCCAGACGCTGGTATTCATGACCCTGGGCGCGGTGACCTTCGTCTACGTGGCCGACGCCATGGGCGGCGTCGGGGCCGCGTTGGCGCGCCTTGCGGAAACCCGCCCGGGCCTGCTCATCCGCGGCGAGAACTTCAGCCCCATCCAGTACATCACCTTCTCGTTCATCCCGCTCTCCGCCGGTATGTTCCCGCATCTGTTCATGCACTGGCTCACCGCCAGCAAGCTTCGCAACTTCCGGATCACGGTGGTGGCCTACCCGGTATGCATCGCCATCGTATGGATCCCCAGCGTGCTGCTCGGGGTGCTCGGCAACGACACGTTTCCAAACCTCTCGACACCGGAGTCCAACGCCGTCATGGTGCGGCTGATCAGCTTCCACGCCCCGGAGTTGCTCGCCGGGCTGCTCGGGGCCGGCGTGTTCGCCGCGGTGATGTCGTCGCTCGATTCGCAGGCGCTGTCGCTCGGCACCATGTTCACCAAGGACGTGGTGATGCACTACGGCTACGACAAGAAGATGACCGACCGGCAGCAGATTCTGGTGGGCCGCTTCTTCGTCGCCTCGATTCTTACCCTCACCTACCTGCTGTCGCTGGTAACCCGCACGACGATCTTCTCTATGGGCACCTGGTCGTTCACCGGCTTCGCCGGCCTGTTGCCGGTCATCACCGCGGCGCTATTCTGGCGCCGCAGCACCAAGGTCGGCGCCTTTGCCTCGGTGGCGACGGTGGCGGTGCTGTGGACCTATTACTTCATCCAGGGGTGGGGCCAGCCGGATTACACCATCGGCGGCACCGGCGTCATGCCGGTTGCGGTCATCGTGCTGGCTTCGGCGGCGGCGATGCTGGTCGGCTCGCTGCTGTCGAGCCCCCCGGACGAGGCCACCGTGCGAAAGTTCATTCGGTCGTGAAGATCGCCTACATCACCGCCGGTGCCGCGGGTATGTACTGCGGCAGTTGCCTGCACGACAACACGCTCGCCGCCGCGCTCATGGCCAAGGGCCACAACGTGGCGCTGATGCCCACCTACACGCCAACGCGCACCGATGAAGAAGACGTCAGCATGGACCGGGTATTTTACGGCGCGGTCAATGTGTTCCTGGAGCAAAAATCGGCGGTGTTCCGTCACCTGCCGCGGCCCCTGCGCTGGCTGCTCGACCGGCCCCGCCTGCTGAACTGGATCACCGGCCGTGGCGTATCGATCGACCCCACCCAGCTCGGCGACATGACGTTGTCGGTGGCCAGGGGCGAGGCCGGCAACCAGCGCCGCGAGCTGGAGGAGTTGGTCAGCTGGCTGCGCGACGACTTTCAGCCCGACATCGTGCATATCACCAACTCGATGTTCCTGGGCCTGGCCGAGCCCCTCAAGCGCGAGCTCGACGTACCGGTGCTGTGCGCGCTACAGGGCGAGGACATTTTCCTCGATGAGCTCGCCGAACCTTTCAAGAGCAAGGTGCACAGCGAGTTGCAATCGCACGCCCACGCCGTCGACGGGCTGGTGGCGACCTGCGATTACTACGCCGACTTCATGGCCGCGTATCTCGCGGTGCCGCGCGAGAAGGTCCATGTGGTGCCGCTGGGCATCAAGCTCGAAGGACACCGCGGGCCGGCCACAAAGCCAGCGGCGGCAACCCCTGCGAATCCCTTCGTGGTCGGCTACCTGGCGCGCATCTGCCCCGAGAAGGGCCTCCACGATCTCGTCGAGGGTTTCGCCTTGCTGGCGCAAGAGCACGGCAAGGAAACGGTGCGATTGCGCGTCGCCGGCTACCTGGGCAAGCGCGATAGAGCGTACTTCAAAAACGTACAGGCGCGCATCGCCGAGCTCGGCCTGGCGGAGATCTTCGACTACACCGGCGAGGTGAGCCGCGACGAGAAGATCGCTTTCCTGCAGGGCCTCGACGTTCTCTCGGTACCGACCACCTACCAGGACCCCAAGGGGCTGTTCGTTCTCGAAGCGTTGGCCAACGGCATTCCGGTGGTGCAACCGGCGCACGGCTCCTTTCCCGAAATGATCGAAGCGACCGGCGGCGGCCTGCTGAGCGAGCCGGGCTCCGCCGAGTCGCTTGCCGCGCAACTGGCGTCCTTGATGCGCGATCCCGGCGCCCGCCATGAGCTCGGCCGCCGCGGCGCCGAGTCGGTGCGGGCGCGCTTTTCCGACCTGGCCATGGCCGAGGCGACGCTGGCCGTCTATCGTCAGTGGGTGGACGAACCACGACCAGGCGAAGACGGGTGATGAGAGAGTTTACCTACCAGCGACGCATCGACTACTCCGACACGGACATGGGTGGCATCGTGCATTTCTCCCGGTTCTTCGTCTACATGGAGACCGCCGAGCACGAGTTCCTGCGCGCCTGCGGCACCACCGTCGACCGCGCCGTCGACGGCGTGCGCATCAGTTGGCCGCGTGTCTCCGCCTCCTGCGACTACAAGTCTCCGGCGCGCTTTGGCGACGTCATCGACGTGCGGGTACGCGTGCTGCGGCGGGGTGTAAAGTCGATGACCTACGGCTTCGAGTTCCGCCGTGGCGACACCCTGCTCGCAGAGGGCCAGACTACCGCGGTGTGCTGCATCATCCACACCGGCGGTCGCAGCCCGGAACCCGTAGAGATACCTGAGTGGTTCGCGCGAGCTTTGGAGGGCGACACCGGCGACTGAGTCGCGACCACCACCGGCCGCACAACCGTGTCGCCTGGATGGAGACGGCAAACATGGACGCAACACTCACGGTCAGCGATGTGACCCGCGCCTACGACGGTGAGGCCGGACGCGTCGAGGTATTGCGCGGCGTCGGTTTCGCCTTGCAGCCGGGAGAATCACTGGCCATCACCGGACCTTCGGGCTCCGGCAAGAGCACCCTGCTGCACATCATCGGCACGCTCGACGAGCCCACCTCCGGCAGCGTATCGATCGGAAGCCAGAACCCCTTTTCCCTGCCCGAGCCCGAGCTGGCACGCTTTCGCAACGACACCATCGGGTTCGTCTTCCAGGACCATCACCTGTTGCCACAGTACTCGGTGCTGGAGAACGCCTTGATACCGACACTGGCGTACCCCGGCAAGGGGGATTTGCGTGAGCGCGCCATAGAGCTGCTCACCAAGGTGGGGCTCGACCATCGCCTCCACCACCGTCCGGCGCAGCTTTCCGGGGGGGAGCGCCAACGCGTCGCCATCGCCCGCGCGCTGATCAACCATCCCGGCCTGCTGTTGTGCGACGAGCCCACCGGCAACCTCGACGTCGAGACCGCCGCATCGGTGGCCAACCTGCTGCTCGAGCTGCACGAGCTGGAACGGAACGTCCTCATCATCGTTACCCACAGCCTCGAGCTCGCGGCGCGCTTTCCCCGTCATTTCGAGCTGCGGGAGGGCCTGTGCTCCGAGGTCTGAGACACTACTGGAAGATCAACCTGGCGGTGCTGATGGCCGCCGCGGTCAATACCTCGGTGCTGGCCGGCGCGCTGATCGTTGGCGACTCGGTGCGCGGCAGCCTGCGTGACATGACGCTCGATCGCCTCGGCGCCATCGAGCTGGCGCTGGTAGCAGAGCGCTTCTTTCCCGAAGATCTGGCGGAACGCTTTGCTGCCCAGCCTTGGGCGGCACAAGCCGGCCGCAAGGTCGCGCCGGCGATCTTGCTGCCGGGCAGCGCCGTGCACACCGATACCGGCGCGCGCGTCTCGCAGGTGAACGTGCACGGCGTCGACCGGCGCTTCGTCGACATGTTTCCCATGGTCGCGGATTTTTCCCTGGACCGCCCCGACGGACAGATCTTCCCCTCGGCGGTCATCAACGAAACATTGCGCCGCCAGCTCGGCGCCGAAATCGGCGACCAGATGCTGCTCAACTTCCGCACCCGCGACAACGTGCCCGACGACACGCTGCTGGGCAACAAGCAGAATCGCCAGGCATTCGGCACCATCCGCACCACCATCGCCACCGTCATTGCGGATGTCGGCATCGGCCGCTTCGGGCTGTCGCCCAACCAGGTATTCCCGCCGCTGGCATACGTGGCTCTCGGCGATCTGCAGTCGGCACTCGATCAAGATGCCACCATCAACGCCATGTTTGTTTCCGTCGGCGACGCCGGGCGAGCGGTGACCAACGCCGCCCCGGCCGGCACCGCGACCGGCGGCGACGTCTCCGAGCCTCCTCTACCCCCCGAAAGCGCGCTGCGCCAGGTGGTCGACTTCGAAGACCTCGGCTTGCTGATCGAGTGGCACAACGGCCGGATGATGGTCGAGAGTTCGGAGTACGTACTGCGACCGCCGACATTGCAGGCAATCGAAGGCGCGGCACGCAGCGCCGGCGCCAGCGTCATTCGGGTGACCAGCTACCTGGCCACCAAGATGACCGCGGGGAGGCTCTCGGTACCCTACTCCACCGTCGCGGCGCTGGCCGGGTCGGCGGCCGACCTCGCCACCCTCACGCTCACCGACGGTATGCCGGCTCCGCCGCTGAACGGCAACGAAATCCTACTCAACGAGTGGACGCTCAACGACCTCGAAACCACGGTCGGTGAGACGCTGCGCATGGAGTACTACGTCGTCGGGCCCTACGAGGAGCTCGAGGTCGAGGCCACCGACTTCGTTATCGTCGGCGTGGTGGCCATGACCGGCCTCGGCAACGACCGCCGCCTGACGCCCGACTACCCCGGCATCGAAAACACCGAGAACATCGCCGATTGGGACCCTCCATTCCCCGTCGACCTGCGGGCCGTGCGCACCGAGGACGAGGACTATTGGGACCTCTACGCCGCCACCCCCAAGGCCTTCGTCGGCGAGCAGATCGCCGAGCAACTTTGGAGCACGCGCTACGGGGTGGTCACCTCGGTGCGCCTGACTCCGCCGGGAGCTATTCGCCAGGACGAGTTCGAGGCCGCCTTCGCCGCCGCCCTGCTGGAGCGCCTCAACCTGGCGCAGTTCGGCATGCGTTTCCTCGAGGTGCGGGCCGACGGTGTCGAGGCCTCGGCCGGCGCCACCGATTTCAGTGGCCTGTTCATCGGCTTCAGCTTCTTTCTGATCGCCTCGGCGGCAATGTTGGTGGGGTTGCTGTTCGGCCTCGGCGTCGAGGCGCGCGCCGGGGAGATCGGCCTCCTGCTATCGGTGGGCTACACGGTCAAGCGCGTGCGCCGGCAGATGCTCTTCGAAGGAACCATCGTCGCCGCCGTCGGCGCCCTGCTCGGCTTGGCCGCCGGCGTCGCTTACGCCGCCTTCATGATGCTCGGCCTGCGCACCCTGTGGCTACCGGCGGTGGGCACGCCGATGCTGACCCTGCACGTGTTTCCGGTGAGCCTGGCGGCGGGCTGGGCGATCTCGATCATCGTCGTGCTGGGCTCGATCTGGTGGACCGTGCGACGGCTCGGGCGTACGCCGGTAACGGCGCTGCTGAAGGGGTCGATCTTCCCCACCGCCGCCTCCTCACGCGGCCATCGCCGGCTGCGGCGCGGCCTCGTGGCGGTGAGCGGCAGCGCCGCGCTGGCCATGCTGGTCTACGCCGTCGCCAGCGGTACGACGATGGACCCGATGGTGTTCGGCACCATCGGCTTTCCGTTGTTGATCGCCGGCCTCGCCGCCTTTGCCGAGTGGTGCCACGGCGCCCACGGGCGACTCGGCACACCGGGCGCGCCCGCGTTGATCGCCATGGCGGCGCGCAACAGCGCCTGGAACCCGGGCCGCAGTATTCTCAGCGTCGCGCTGGTGGCCTTCGCCTCGTTCGTTATCGTCACGGTGGCCGCCAACCACCGCGACCCCACGCTCGAGACCCAGTCGATGGAATCGGGCACCGGTGGCTTCGCGCTGTTCGCCACCACCGAGATCCCACTGCACGAGGATCTCAACTCGCCCGAGGCGCGCTTCGACCTCGGATTCTCCGACGAGGACGACGCGTTATTGGCCGGCGCTCGCATCGTCGCGCTGCGCTCTTTGCCCGGCGATGACGCCAGCTGCCTCAACCTCTACAGGCCACAGAACCCGCGCCTGCTCGGCGTCAGCGCCGAGCTCGTGGCGCGCGGCGGCTTCCGCTTCGCCACCACGCTGCCGCCCGCTGACTCGGGCGCAAGTCCGGCCGGCTACGACCCCACCAACCCGTGGACGCTGTTGTACCAGGACTTCGGTCCCGGCGTCGTACCGGTATTCGGCGATGCCAACTCGGTGCAGTGGATTCTGCATCTCGGCCTCGGCGACGATCTGATCGTGGAGGACGAGCTCGGTCAAGCGCTCAGCCTGCGGGTTGTCGGCACCTTCGCCGAGAGCATCTTCCGTAGCGAGCTGCTGATGTCGGAGGAAAACCTGCTGGCGCACTTCCCCAGCCAGAGCGGTTACTCGACGTTCCTGGTGGACGTCGGAGTGAAAGCCGGGGATGCAGCCGAAACCACCGCTGTCAAGACCACCGCGGCCGAGACCACCCCAGGCGCCGCCGCCGCGACGCGGGCGGACGCCATCGCCGCCGCCCTGGAGCGTACCCTCGGCCCCTACGGCTTCGACGCGGAACGCACCGATCAGAAGCTCGCCGACTTCCTCGTCGTGCAGAACACCTACCTGTCGACCTTCCTGCTCCTCGGCGGTCTCGGCCTGCTGCTCGGCACGGTAGGCCTCGCTGTCGTCCTGGTCCGCAACGTCATCGAGCGGCGCGCCGAGCTGGCAACGCTGCGCGCCTTCGGCTTCCGCCGCGCGGCGCTGTCGCGCATGGTGCTGGCGGAGAACGCCTTCCTGCTTTCGCTCGGCACCCTTATCGGCACCGTATCGTCGTTGGTCGCCGTGGCACCGCGCTTCGTCGGCGGCGCCTTCAGCTTGCCCTGGCGTTCCCTCGGCCTCATCCTGGCGGCCGTTCTCCTCGCCGGCATGCTCTCCAGCATTGCCGCCGTCGCGGGTGCGCTGCGCACCCCGCTGCTTCCGGTGCTCAAGGGAGACCGATAGAGCGACCGCCAGAACGGCGTAGCGACTTCATGACGGAGAGAGGGGGGCTCATTCATCCCCTCTTTCCTCTCCTACCAACCGTCGAAAAAGCCGCCGTCGAACCACTCCCACAACAGGTAAAAGATCAGCTGTGTGCTCCGTCCTTCGGTGTTGTTCACCGGAAAGCGCACGCCGAAGTTGGCCATGATGTGCTGCCGCGTGTTCAGGGTGAACTGCACCTGCGGCAGCACATCGAGGTTATTCACCGTCTGCTCGTCTTCGAACTCGGTGACGCCGAGGATCTCGACCATGGGCGAGAAGGCACGGCCGAAGCGGCCGGCGGTGAACGTCGTCCCGACGACGCCTCGCCAGAAGAACTCCCGGTCCGCCTTCTCCGTGTTGGTGGGCAGCTCCACGCCGGTTTGCACATGGACGAAACTGTCGCGCGGCAGCCCAAAGCCGGCGGAGACGAAAGGCTCGAAAACGAACGTGCCGGTGCCGAGGCCCTTGTCAACATCGCCGGTGGGCAGTTTGACCGCCAGGTTGCCGCTGAAGATCATGCCCCGGTCGAGGCTCTGCGCCAGCACGTGCTTGTACCCGACCTCGATGTCGCCGATGCCGCCGAGCCAGGCGCCGTCAGTCTCGAGCTGCAGCGCCCCGATAGGCACGAAGACCTCGAACTGGCCAGCGGCGAGGAAGCGCTTCTCGTACTGAAACGCCCCGGCGACCCCTCCGGGGCCGTCGACGTTGGCCCCCATGGTAAAGACGAGCTCGTCTTCCGGGTAGGCCTTCTCGGTGACGATGGGGCGCGGGTAGTTGAGCTCGCCGCGCGGCCAGCGGTCGTCGGCGCAAAACGTCCTCAGGTAGTCGACCACCATGTTGATCTGCTCGTCGCTGTAGGCCTCGTTGTACGCCGGCATGCTGTGATCGAAGCCGCGGATGGGCCCGCCCTGGTGCGTGACGATGAACCAATCGGCATCGGGCTCCCGGGTGGCAAAGCTGCAGTCGGTAAAATCGGGTAGAGGAGTGTCGAAGGCGACGGTGCTCAGATCGACGCCGCGCCCGTCGTCGGCGTGGCAGTAGCGGCACCCGGCGTCGTACAGACCTTTCGGCGTGCTCAGGTCGGGGGCCTGCTGGCCGCTCGGATACCAAGCCGAAGACAGTGCCGCCGCAACAAACAGGAAGCTGCCGGCGGTGCCGACAATGGCGAAGATGGCGACACGCTGCCAGAGGTAGCGCCCTCGCCCAGCGACTCGCCCGATGGATGCCCCCCCGACTCGCCCGCCGGATCGCCCGCCGGATCGCCCGGCAACTCGCCCGCCGGATGGCCCGCCCGATCGGGTTGCCGCCGCCCGGCGTTTCATCGGTCGCCGCCGAAGGTGAAGTCGGCACTCGCCGTTTGCCCCTCGCGCACGGTGACGCTTATCGTCTGCGTGCCCAGGGTCTCGTGCCAGGCTTCGAGCACGTACTCGCCGGGCGGCACCCCCACCAGGCGGAAGCTGCCGTCCTCGCCACTCACATCGAAGTAGCTGTGCTCCACCACACCGATGTATGCCTGCATCCAGGGGTGCACGTCACAACGCACAGGAATCATGATCTCCGCGTTGTCGAACGAGCGCTCCGTCGACATTCCTGGAATCGGCTGCGCCACGTTGAACGACGGGTTGTTCAGCGGCTGCACGCTGACGTTGTGCAGCGTCTGATCTGAGTTGGTTACCCGGAGCGTCCCCCCGGCCTGCAGGCCCGCCACCCGCGGCGCGTACATGCACGCCACCTGGTTGAGCACCACGGTGTCGGCGCTGCCCACCGGCAACGAGCCCGAGCGCACTTCCCGAATGTGGACGAAGGCCCAGCGCAGCGTGCGGTTGTCGTTGACCACGAGCTGCTCGCTGAGCACCGTCTGCCCGCCGTGTGCGGCCACGCAAAAAGGGTCGGCGGCCATCTGCAGCACCGCCCGCTGCGGCGCCACACCGGTATAGATCACGCTGCCTTCAATGGACCCGGCGGTGCCGGC
>SMVA01292767.1_pt1 | contig 20893 bp, 18 predicted proteins | sample 2456451 | NCBI WGS metagenome assembly SMVA01 (sample SAMN11095933, study PRJNA526329) | marine sediment metagenome | biome: Marine sediment; feature: Surficial sediment; material: Deep marine sediment; isolation source: Hadal surficial sediment | place: Pacific Ocean | collected 2014-05 | depth... | reverse complement strand
TACGTCGTCGGGTTTACGGCCTCGCCAGCGCGGGACACGATCCAGGCAGCTGCCCTCTACGCGGATCGGATCGACTGGTTCGATCATCACGATTGGCCGCCGGAAGACCTCGAGAGTCTGCGGAATTCCATCGGTGAATCGCACGTGATCGTGATGCCCGGAGCAGAGAGTTCGATTCCCGCGGTGCTCACCCAGCGAAGTCGGCGCAGTCGTTTTTCGGACAAGATCGTCGAACTCGCAAACGGGCGATTCAGCCAACACGATTACGAGCGCTGGGGTCGCGTCTGGTGGGAGCGTCTCGGTGCCGCGGCCGCAAAGCCCGGAGAGCGCAAGGCGGATATCGATCCGCTACTCGTTGGTCGACCGAGCGACTTGGCCAGCGAAGCCGCGGAGGCACCGACGCCGCCGCCGCCGCCTGAGGTCGAGTTCGTGGCGAGCCGCGATTTTCGCCTGGTTCATTTTGGTGGTTACAGCATGGCCGTCGTTCCTACACCGCCGGAATTCGACATGCACCTCGCTGCCCGCATCGCCCGGGAGCGCTACGGGTCGCAACTCTCGCTGGCGTTCACCGAAGGCGAAGAGGTGGTGGTTCTCGCAGGAGACGATAGTTCGTCCGGGCGCAATCTCGATCTGATGGCGATGGCAGCGCACGTAGCCACGAAGCACGATTGGATCGAGGCCACGCAGTCCGAGGATTACGTTGCGCGCATTCACATCCGCGACCTCGTTGCCAACCCTGACCGATTGAACGATGTGATCGGAGAGATCGCCATGGGTCGGTCGATCCTCGAAGGCTAGGGTGGCGAGCGACGCCTGCGTGCGCGGCGCGAATCTCGTCGAGGTCTTTTCTTCGATTCAGGGTGAGGGAACCCACGTCGGCACCACCACGCTGTTCGTCCGCTTCGGGGGTTGCGATCTGCGCTGCCGTTGGTGCGACTCCCCGCATACCTGGGAGCGAGCGCCGCAGTGTCGGATTGAAGTCGGCCGCTGTAGTGGCGAATTCGAAACCCGGGCGAATCCGGTGCCCATCGAGGACGTGATCGCGGCCGCCGAGTCGCTGGATCTCGTAGCGCACGAATTCGTGAGCCTCACGGGCGGAGAACCGCTCTTGCAGCCCGAAGCGGTGGGCGAGGTTGCGCGCGCGTTGCGCGCGAGGGGGCCGCGTATCCTGCTCGAGACACACGGTCTCGCCACCGAGGGCCTCGAGTCGGTGATCGCCGAGATCGATGTCGTGTCGATGGACTGGAAGCTCAGCAGCGACGTGCGGCGCGAATCCGATCCGAGGCATGGCGCGGTGGAGCCCTTCCACGCCGAACACGAAAAGTTCCTGGTGATCGCACGCCGCGCCCCCGAGTTGATCGTCAAACTCGTGATCACGCCAGCGTCTGATGACGCCGAAATCGACGAAGCGGTTTCTCGCGTCGCGGCCAGCGCGCCCGAAGCGACGCTCATCTTGCAGCCCGTCACGCCGTTTGGAAAGGTGCGAGAAGCACCGAGTGCCGCGCGCCTGCTCGCACTTTGCACGCGGATTTCGAGCCGGCTCGAAAATGTCCGAGTGATCCCCCAGACCCACAAAATCTACGGCGCGCCTTAACGCCCGCGGCCCTGTCGCGCTCCGGGGGTCTTCCCTCACCCGGGCCTTTGGTGAGCCGCGGAGCCGCGGTCCGGAGCAAGGTCCGGACCGCGCCCATTCGTGCTACTCGCGGCTGCCCCGGCGATCGAGGCGCTGATTGATTTGCTTACCCCTGCGATCGAGGTTGCGGTCAACCCGCTCACCGTTGCGGTCGAGGCGTCGATCGATGCGATCGCCGCGGCGATCGAGGCGCTGATCGATGCGATCTCCTCTGCGGTCGAGGCGTCGCGCGAGGCGTTCTCGCCCGTTCTCGTCGGCGCGATCCGAGGCCCGGTCGAGTCGGCGGTCGATGCGATCACCCCTGCGATCGAGCCGTTGGTCGATCTGATCGCCTCTGCGGTCGAGGCGATTCTCGATGCGGTCGCCCTTGTGGTCGAGGCGTCTCTCGATGCGGTCACCCAACTGGTCGAGATCCGGCTCCGCCCATGCATCCGTTGCCGCGAACCCCAGTCCTCCGAGCAGTGCCAGTGCGCTGATCGCCCATCGCTTCCTTGAATTCATCGTATTCTCCTTCGTAAAATGCCGACCGGATGGTTCTAGGAGATGAAACCCGCCTCGGCGGATCTGGTTGCGCGGGCCCGCCGAACGGGGCGGTTTGGCGGTTCCCGGATCCGGGCCTGCGAGCCTCGACGCGTGCGCAAGAGCGCTCGCAAGCCCCTGCGTGACCACGAGGAGTACCTTTGGACAAGGCGTATCATTCCGTTCCCGGGGCGTCCGCTGCGTCAGACGCGGCGTGCGCATTCGTGGCAGGCTGCTGGTGGGTCGCCAGGAGAGAGTGCAACCGTCTTGCGAAAAGCGGGTTCAAGAGCTGTGGTAGAGGCCGAGCCGAAACCGGCAGATGCAGACGCGCAACTCATGCTGCAGCTCGGTGCGGGCAACCGCGAAGCCTTCGATCGGCTCTTCGCATCCTGGGCCGGTCCGCTGCTTCGCTACCTGGAGCGCATGATGCCGAGTCGAGCGATTGCAGAAGAGCTGATGCAAGAGACCTTCTTGCGGGTATACCGCGCGCGGGAGCGCTACCGCGTCGAGGCGCGCTTCTCGACCTGGCTGTTCACGATCGCCACCCGCGTCGCCTTGAACGAGCTGCGGCGCCTTCGCGGCGCAGGACCGACGGATTCCATCGAGAGCACCGAGGTTTCGCTCTCACTGACTTCGCCCGAGAGTCCCCCCGATGTGCTCGCGGATGCGCGGCGTCGAGGCGTGCTCGTCGACGGCGCGTTGCAAACGCTACCGGAGCGACAGCGCGTCGCGCTTTGGTTGGCTGCGGCAGAGGGTTTCTCCTACGCGGAGATTGCAGCTGCGATGGAGACCTCGGAGTCGTCGGTAAAAGCCCTGGTACACCGGGGTCGGAGCGCCGTACTGCAACAGGTTCGCGAGAGCGAGGGAGCGGGTAGAAATGACTAGCCGACGCGATACTCCCGAAGAGATCGAGCTGCTTTCCGCCTGGCTCGACGACGCGCTCGATGCCGAGGCCCGGCAGGCGCTCGCCGAACGCCTGGCAGCCTCCCCCGCGCTTTCGGAAAAGCTTCGCGAACTGGAAGCCCTCGATGCTTCGCTGCGCGCGCTCCCGGCTCCCAGGCCCTCGGCCGAGCTGACGCGTCGCATGGAGGCGCGGCTCACCCGCGAGTTTCCGCACAGCACCCCGGAAGCGCGCAGCCCGCTGCGAGCCTCCCGGCGGTGGCGTAACCGATTTCGGGTACCGCTGGCGCTCGCGGCGAGTGCGGCGGCCGCAGCGCTCGTCGTTCTGCTGCTGCCCGGCTCGCGAGAAGATCTCGGCAGCGAAGACGGCGGGCAGCTGGATGGGCCGGTCGAGGTGGCGCGCACGCAGCGCAAGGGCGACCAGCCTACGCTCGACCCTGGAGGCTTCGAGACGCAGCCGCGGCCAATCGATTCAGGCGTAGAACTTTCCGGTGCTGAGGATTCGAGCGCTGAGGAACTCGTGTCGCGCACGCTCGATACCGCGAGCGATGAAGAGCTCGAGTTGGTGCTCGCCCTCGAGGCACTCGGCGATGCGCCCGTGTCGGATTCGGACCTCGCCCTCATCGAGGAACTCGAGCTGATTCAAGCACTGGCCGCGCTGGGCGCCGAGAGTTTGGGCCGTGGTTAGTTCAACGCCCCGCCGGCTGGGTGGTGTTGCGGCGGTCCTCTCGCTCGCGATGCTCCTCGCCGCGATTCCAGCCTTCTCGCAAGAGACAGGCGATTTGGAAGAGGCTGGCGATGCGCCGGTAGGTGAGTTCTCGATCGAGCGGCGCTTCGACGCCCCTCACGATCGAAGACCCGGGGTGCGCCGAAGGCGCGCCGAAGGGCTCGAGAGCGCGCCCGCGGATCGCCGCGAACGCAGGCTGCGACGCCTCGAGCGGATGAGTCCGGAGGAGCGCAAGCGGGCGTTCGAGCGGATGAATCCGGAGGAGCGCAAGCGGGCATTCGAGCGGAGGAGTTCGGACGAACACACTCGCGCGTTCGAGCGCGGCTCGGAGCGATCCAGGCGCCCACATGCGTTGCGCGACGCGTCGCCCGAATTGCGTCGCGAGCGACGCGGTCGCTGGCGCGCCGGCTCTCCCGAGGAGCGCCGTGCATTCCGCGAGCGTCTTCGCGATCTCCCTCATGAGGAGCGTCGCGCGCTCGCCAATCGCATCGAGCGTTTCCGAGGGCTGCCGATCACGGAACGGCGCGCACTACGCGATCGGGTCGACAATCTCTTCGACGCGACACCGGAGGAGAGCAGCCGCCTGCAGCGCAACCTGGCTCGCTGGCGCGAACTGTCTGCCAAGGAGCGCGATCAGTTGCGGGATCTCTGGAGGAGCTTTGAGTCGCTACCGCGCGAGGAGCGCGAGCGCTTGCGTAAGGAGGTGTTTAGCGAGCGCGACGATCCGGTTGCGGAACCGCGCGACGCGGACTAGCCGCCAACCGAACGCCTGGCCTTGACGTTGCGAAACCGGCCTACCAACTCACCGTCGCGATCGCGCCACTCCCTTTCAACGCGACAAAAACATCCTATTCGGTGGCTACGTAGACAAGCCGGTGGCTAAGTAGACAAGCACAAGAAGCAGCGAGTATGATGAAGGCCAATGGAATCGCCGGAACCGATCATGCCCGATGAGGTACCGGTGAGCTTTCTTCGGCGCCATTCCATCTTTGCCCTGCCGTTGACGCTGACGGTGCTGCTGTGCGCGTTCGCGTTTCTCACGCCCGCCCGATCGAATCCGACCCTGGTCTGGACGTTTTGCGGAGTGGGGGTTGGGCTGCTCTTTTGGCAGTTGATCCTCTTGTCCCAGGTGGCGCGTTCCGGCCGCCGGATCACGCTCGAATTCGTGCCCGCCAAGGCACACTACATCCAGGCGATCCTCCACCTCAGCATCTTCGCCTACTGGGGGTTCTACTGGCGCGACGTCTACTCGGAAGCGTATCTGATCGCAGCCCAGGTCGTCTTTCTCTACGTCTTCGACATGCTTCTGTGCTGGTCGCGACGTGATCGCTGGCGACTCGGTTTCGGCCCACTCCCGATCATCTTCAGCACGAATCTCTTTCTCTGGTTCAAGGACGACTGGTTTTTCTTTCAGTTCTTGATGGTGGCCACCGGCGCACTGGGAAAGGAATTCATCCGCTGGCAGAAGGATGGAAGAAAAACCCACATCTTCAACCCTTCCGGGTTTTCGCTGTCGGTCTTCTCCGTCGTGCTGATCCTCACCGGAACAACGGATTACACCTGGGGCAACGAGATTTCAACAACCTTGAACCTCGCGCCCAACATGTATCTTTGGATTTTTCTCGTCGGCATCATCGTTCAGTATCTCTTTTCCGTCACCCTGATGACGCTCTCGGCTGCGGCTGCCCTGTGGTTGCTGAACCTGGTCTATACCCAAGTTACTGGCGTCTACTTTTTCGTCGACACGAGTATCCCCATCGCGGTCTTTCTCGGGCTTCACCTGTTGGTGACGGATCCCTCCACCTCGCCGAGGACGAATCTGGGGAGAGTCATCTTCGGCAGCCTGTACGGGCTGTCCGTTGCGGCGCTCTATGCGCTCCTCGAACTTGGGGGAGCGCCCCGATTCTACGACAAGCTCTTGTGCGTCCCGCTGCTCAATTTGAGTGTCCAGATGATCGATCGCCTGGCGGGCGCGAGCGTGCTCCGCAAAATCCGCCTCTGGAGCGACGCGCGTGGGGCGCAGAAACTGAACCTGCTCTCGATGGCCGCCTGGGGGGCGCTGTTTTCGTTCATGCTGAGCACGGGTTTTGTAGGGGGCGGTCACCCTGGAGAATCGGTTGCATTCTGGGGACAGGCATGCGAAGAGAAACGGCGGAAAGGCTGCGAACGCTTGATTCGCGCGCTCGACTTTCAGAGCGAGAACGGATCGTCGAGGGCCTCCAACCAACTGGCGCTCCACTTCCTCGAAGGAAGAATCACCGAACAGGACCCTGCCGCCGCCGCCATGCTCTTTGCGAGAGCCTGCGATCAGGGAGATATGAACACCTGCTGCAACCTGGCCAACCTTTACATCAATCACGATATCGGATTCCCGGATGACGTCGCGCGCGCGATCAGCCAGTTGGAGGCGTCCGAATTCGATGCGACCGGGCGCAATGCTTATTTCATCGGCCTCGCGTACTCCACCGGGCGCGCCAGAGGCGTCGACCAGAACAAGGCGCTCGCGTTTTTCCAGCAAAGCTGCGATTCGGGTTGGCCGGAGGCTTGTTCCGAGCTGGAGCTGATCGGGAAATGAGGCTGGCCACGCCTCTCAACTCGCCGAAGCGGTGAACGTCCCGGAGCCTTGTGCTTGCTGGCCTTGCTTTGAACCCCGAAGCGCGCGGCGGAGATCGCGAAGGTCTGTCGCCGGGTCGGCGGGCCGGCGGCCGCCGAATCGCTCGAGGAGGTAGCTCTCGGTCAATCTGGAAAAGGCGGCCGCTGCTCCTGCGGGCAGCGCCTCGCTCGACGCGCACGCGAAGTCGCGCGCGCCGAGAGCGGGCTCGCGGACCAGGCCGCGGCGAGAGAGCGCACGCAAAGCCTGGCCGTAGTAGTTCGGGACCGCAGTTTGCGAACGCGCTGCGCGCTTGTACCAGAGCAGGAAGACGAGGCCGATCAGCCCGACCGCTGCGAGGAGGGTTTTTCGCCAGGCCGCGTCAAACGTGAAGGCGTCTCGTTTCTTGGCCGGAGTGCTAGCGGTAGTCCCGGTCGAATGCGTGAATGCGCGCCAGGCCAACCAACCGCGTTTGAGTGTGCTCATCTGATCGGAGCGATCGAAGCCGACGATGCGCTGGAACCACCAGTGTTCCATCGCACTCGCGAGCTGGCGCAGCCGTTCGTCGAATGCAATCGCCCCCTCCGCGCGCTGGCGCAGGTCGGGCGGTGTCGCGTCGTAGCGGACCCAACCCGCGCGCTCGTAGTGGACCTCGACCCACGCGTGGGCGTTGGCGCGGGAGAGTTCGACGAAACCACCGATCGTGTTCTCGCGCCCGCCCGCGAAACCGTTCACGAGCCGGGCCGGGATGCCGACGCTTCGCGCGAGAACGACGAGCGCGCTCGCGTAGTACTCGCAGTGTGCCTCCATCGCGTCGAAGAGAAAGGCTTCGAGCGGGGAGCGCTCGGCGTCCGGTTGGATGACCGGGGGCGTATCCGAATAGCGTCCGTTCTTCAGGAGGTATCGCTCGAGCGCGCGCACTCTGTCGGCGTCCGTCCCGGCGCCCTCGGTGATCGCGCGGGCCAATTCGGCGACAGCGTCCGAGAGTTTCGGGAGTTGGAGGTAGCGCTCCCCCGCGCCTTCCCGTGCTGGGATCGCGCCGCGATTTTCCTTCGGTGGGGTCGCCAGGTCGGTCCGCAATTGTTCGTCGCTCCAGCGAATTGGCCGGCTCGAGACGCTGTAGCGCAGCCGATCACCGGCTTGGCCAGCTGCGTAGAGGCCGCCGTTGATGTCGCGCTCGAGTCGGTGGACCGAACCCTGGAACTCCTGGACGGCGCCCATCCCGAAGAGAACACCTCCCTGCACGGGTTCTCGGAGAATGCGCTGCACGAGGCTGGCTGGCCGTCGCGAGTTCTTGAGCCGGATTCCGATTTCGGCACTGCCGGGTATCCGCGTCTTGGTGGGAGGTGTCACCGACCAGGTCTTGCCGTCGAAGTGGTCGAAAGCCAGGCCTCTCCAGTAGGCGTCGGTCATGCTGGGTGCCTTGCCCTCGAGGGTCTCGACGCGAAGCACGACGGTCGGGTCCTTTCGGATCCGGCCGATGTCTCCCAGCGACACCCGGTCTGAAAATCCGGAAGTCGCGAAGCCCTGCGCGAGGTTGGGGGCTTGAAGGACAGAGGAGTGGAGTCGCGGTAGCAGCACGAAGAGGATCAGCCCGATCGCTACAGAGGCGCTGGAAGCCAGCAGCGTCATGCGAAACAAGCTCGGAGTGAGCGCGCGGTTCGCGCCCTGTCGGTCGCCCGCTTCGGCGGCGTCCGCGCGCAGGGTGTGAACCATCAGCGTCCAGGCCGCCGCGCAGAGGAATGCGATGAGCAGTGGCGTAAAGAACACGCTGTCCGTGAGATTCGCCGCGAGGATGACCTGAAAGAGGGCGAGTGCGACGAGCAGAAACTCGGTTCGCCTCGGCCGCGCGTCGATCAGCTGCAAGCCTTGGGCGAGGATCGCGAAGTGGGCGAGACCGAGCGTCGCGGGGCCGCCCTGCAGGGCCACGTGGATCGTGGCTGCGGTGACACCCAGCATGCCGATGTTGAGCGCGATCGCGTTCGTCTGCCAACCAAACGGCGCGCGTCGGCGCCAGAGGGAGAGCGCGATCGCGACGAACTGAATCGCGACCGCCCAGATCGCCACTTGCTGGGTGAGCCAGAGGGTCGCGGATGCCACTGCGACCAGCGTCCAAGCGGAGGCCGGGCGCGGGTCTTCGACGTCGATTCGAAAGGCTCGGCGGCTCACGCGGACTCCGCCAGGGCTTCGTTGGGCAAGGGTTGCGCGCTGTCGCCGCTCGGCTCGACGAGCGCCAGATAGGCGAGCAGTCGAGCGCGCTGCCGAGCCCCGGCTCCGGCGCCGATGAGGTCATCGTCCGTGCGGAGCGTCACTCGGCTGCCCGCGTCGAGAAGGGCCGCGATTTCGGAGGCCGCCCAACCAACGCTGCGTTCGAACCGCTCACCGGGCTGGACACCGCGCGTCCGGAGTCGCACTTCGACTTCGACGTCGTGGTCGCTCTCTACCTCGCGAACCAGCAGCGAGCGCCGCCGCATCGAGGCTCTCCAGTGGATCCGCCTCAGTGAATCGCCCGGCGCGTAGCCGCGCAGGCCGATCGCGTCGGCGCCGCTGCCTGTGGCCGCCGAGAGCTGCTCGCCCGCATCGCGCGGGCTGCCAAAGTTTCTCAAGGGGGGCGCGGGCTCGAGCGCGGGGTAGACGAGCGCGCTTTGGTTCGCGGAGAGTGTCAGAGACTTCGAGAAGAGTCCGAAGGGGAACCGTGTAAATACCTGAAATTCTTCAAAATCAATGCGACCCCTTCGCTCGGGCAGGAAGTCGTAGGTGCGGCGCAACGTCTCTCCAGCGCCGACTCGCAGCGCGAAGACCCGAGGTTGGCTGGTGAGGCCCGGTTCGGTCGTCGCACGGCGATCCTCTACCACCACCGCAAAGGCTGCGACGCGGCGCTGGTGGTTCGAGATCTCGAGCACGATCTTGTTCTCGACGCCGGCATAGAGCTCGCGGGGTAGCTGTCGGCGCACGCGGATGCCCCGGAGCGAAGATTCCGAGAGCACGCCGGAGAGGATCAGGAACGCGAGCATCAGCGATAGAACCAGGTACATCAGGTTGTTCCCGGTGTTGAGCGCAGCGAATCCCACCCCGAGCGTGATCGCGAAGAACAGCCAACCCGCTCGGGTCGGTCTCAGGGCGCGGGGCGGCCGAAGCCAGCGGGTGAGCCGCGCCCTCAGAGCGGAACGGGCAGGCTTTCGAGAATTTCGCGGATGATCCACGAGGTTTCCTCGCCGTCGCGAGAGTGGTGCGAGCGCGGGTCCACGCTGATGCGATGTGCGAACACGTCTACGGCGAGGTCGCGCACGTCTTCGGGAATGCAGAAGTCGCGTCCGTCCACGAGCGCACGCGACTGCGCTGCGCGGCGCATTGCGACGGCTCCGCGCGGCGAGACGCCGATTTCGAGCATTTCGTGCGTGCGGGTTTCGGCGACGATGGCAAGCAGGTAGCCGACCAACGCTTCGTCGAACTTTACCGCCTCCGCGGCGCGCTGGAGTCCGCGCAGCTCGCGGATCGTCACCACGGGCTTCAAGCGGGGTAGTTCCGTTGCGGCGGGATCATCCCGCAATACGGCGGCCTCGTCGGTGGGATTCGGATAGCCGATCCCCGTGCGCACGAGGAAGCGATCGAGTTGGGATTCTGGGAGCGGATGGGCGCCGTGGTGCTCCATTGGATTCTGCGTTGCGACGACGAAGTGAGGCTCGGGCAGCGCGTGCGTCACGCCATCGACCGTGACTCCCGACTCGGCCATCGCTTCCAGAAGCGCAGATTGCGTCTTCGGGTTTGCGCGATTGACCTCGTCCGCGAGTACGACGTTGGCGAAGATTGGCCCGGATTGAAATGCGAACTCACCGGTCGGCATGCCGTCTCGAATTTCGGGAACCGAGGCTCCGAGGATATCGCTGGGCAGGAGATCGCTGGTGAATTGGATTCGGCTGAAGCTGCCGTCGATGCTGCGGGCCAGCGCCTGCGCGAGCGTCGTCTTGCCAACTCCGGGTACGTCTTCCAGCAGCAGATGCCCGCCCGCGAGCAGGGTTTCGACGGCGCGGCGAATGACCTCGGGCTTGCCCCGAAGCGCCCGTTCGACGTTCTGGCAGATCGCCGTGATCAGCGCCGCGGCCTGCGCGGCGTCGAGATGGGCGATCGCATCGTCGTCGGATGGCTGCGGCGAGAGTTCGTCGGGCACGGGTGATTCATCGGCTCATCTCGCCGCATCCCTGAGCAAAACGCCCGCCAGCGCTGGGCTCGGGCGTGGAATCTGGGCGGCGCGCCCGCGCGCCTGCCGTCAGTCGGCGAGGAAGGCCTCGAGGGGGTCCTTCGAGCCCTTTACGCTCTTGAGGCGAGCGATCAACGCGGCCAGATCGCCGTCGATTCGCGAGAAGAACGCCGCATAGCGCTCGAGTTCGGCCGCGTAGGTTCCGGCCAGCGCGAGGCAGGCATCGTTCATGCGCAACACGGCGGCAAGCCGCTTCGGGTCGCGAGTCACGAGCGGCAGATTGCGAATCCGCTTTCGCGCGCGCTCCTCGAGATTTCGGCGAACCTCGTCTCGGCTCGTTCCGTTGTCCTGGGATGCGTACAGCGTGGACACCTCTCCCCTGAACCGGAGGAGTGCGGCGTCCACCCGCCTTGCGTCTTCGATTTCCAGACGCCGACGGTGCCCGCGCTCGGGCTGGTAGCTGTTTTCATAGAAGAGCACACTGCCTTCCTCACCGATGAAACTCGCAATGCTCTCGTTGAAATTCGCGTGACCTTTGAGGTAGACGGTGGCGTGCACGAGTTCGTGGAGGATCACTTCCACGAGCTGTCCCGGCTCTTGGCGCAACATCGGTTCGGTGATCGGGTCGTCCATCCATCCGAGCGTCGAGTATGCGCTCACGCCGAACTCGCAGACGTCCAGCCCTTTGGCTCGGAGCGCCTCGGACTCCTTGTCGGCGAGCTCGCGATCGAAGAATCCCTTGTAGGGCAGCTTTCCGAGCAGAAGAAAGTGGAATCCGGCAGGCGTCACCGTGCCCGGACGCGCGGCCACGACCGTCGTGACAATCCGGTCTCCGGGCCACTCGACGAAACTCGTATATTGTTCCCGAACGTCGAGCCCGAGTTCGATGGCGAATTCGCGGACTTGCAACACGAGGAGCAGACGCTCCTGGATCTCGGGTGCTGTCGCGGGGTCTGCGAGAACCGCTTCGATCGGTTTCCGCGCCCGAAGCAGGCGGCTCTGGCCGATCGCGAGGTGGGTGTAGTAGCAACCGGAAAGGCCCGCAAAAATCGCGAGCAGCGCGATGCACGAGACCTTTTGCCAGATCGCGGTGCGCGCCGCCGATGCCGAGCAAGCCGAGCGGTTGGCCGCGGAAGCGTGCGCTGCTGGCGCCGCGGAGCTCGAAGAGCGCGAGTGCGATAGCGGAATCACCCGGATCCTCTACGCGCCGGCCGCTGTGGCGGAAGCGGTACACGACGCGCTCGCGGGGGCCGCGCCGGGGATTCGAATCGAACCACCCACCGGGGTTCCCGACACCGATGGGTCCGAGGCGTGGAAGGCCGGTTTGACGGCAACGATCATCTCCCCCCGCTTGCTGATTCGACCATCCGCCGTGTTGGTCGTGCTGGGTCCCGGCCAGGTTGAAATCGTAATCGATCCGGGTCAGGCCTTCGGGACCGGCGGGCACCCCTCGACCCATCTCGCTCTGGATTGGATCGACTAACTGGCGCCGGCACTGAAGAGCGGTGCGCGAATCCTCGATGTTGGGACCGGGACCGGGATCCTCGCGCTCGCGGCCGAATGCAAATCGGTCGGCGAGGCGTTGCGCGTGGCGGGCCTCCGCGAGTGCGGCGTGCGCAGCCGCGCAGACCCGAACGGCGATCCGTGGTCGGCGCTTCTCACAACGCGTTGATCCTCCTTCTCCAATCGGTGAGCAATCGTTCGAGCATCCGTTCGATGGATACGGTGGGCGTCCAGCCCGTCGCGGTTCGCAGGCGAGTGGCGTCGCCGACCGAGCAATCCGCGGGCCGTAAGCGCTCGGAGTCGCGCTCGATCTGGGGCCGCGGGCTGGAGAGGTCGAGTAGCGTGTCCAGCAGATCGCCGAGTCGGGTGCCAATGCCACTCGCGACGTTGTAGATATCGGCTCCGACAGTCGGATCGAGCAACCGGAGGTAAGCCTCTACGACGTCGTCGATATCCAGGTAGTCGCGCACCGAGTCGAGATTGCCCACCAGCAGCACGGGTTTGCGCCGGCCTGCTTCGATCTCGGCGATCTGTCGGGCGAAGCTCGAAAGCGCGAAGGCGTCCGACTGGCCCGGCCCGCTGTGGCTGAAGGCGCGGATCCGAACGACCTCGAGGCCCGCGTCGACGAACGAAGTGCCGAGCCGTTCGGCTTCGCTCTTGCTACGCGCGTACGCGGACGTGGGCGCGAGCGGCGAGTCCTCGGTGAAGGGAGGAGAGCCCGGCACGGCACGGCCGTATTGGTCGGCAGAGCCGATGAGCAGGACCCGCGGTCGGCTGCCGCAGCGCAGCGCTCCCTCTAGAACCGAAAGCGCTCCGCCGTAGTTGACGCGGTGGGTCTGTTCGGGATCCACAGCCGATGCAGCGACCGAACTCTGTGCCGCGAGGTGGATGATCGCGTTGGGCAGCGCCTGCTTCAGCTTCTCTTCGACGGCTGCGCGGTCGCAGACATCGAGGTCGCGATCGGTAGCCGTGACCTCGAAGCCTTCGTCGCGGAGCCGTGAAACCAAGTGGCCACCGACGAAGCCCCGCGCACCCGTGACGAAGACCCGCACCGGCTGCAGCCTGCCAGACCCGAGGTCGCTCTGCTAGCCGGCGAACCCTCCGGATGCGCTTGCAGCGCCGAGACCTGTTCGGTCTGGTCTGGCTGGCGAATCCTCCGGATGCGCTTGCGGTGTCGCTCGCTCCCGTTCTGGGGCCATGCTCCAGGCCGCCGGTCCTTCTGTGCAGAAGGCTCGAATCGGGGGGTTTCGCGCTCGGGTCGATTCTGGGCGATGTTGCACTCCGGCTGGGCGCCTGGTGGGGATCGGTGATATCTATTCGAGCGGGCCAGTCGTTGGGCAGGGGGGGACATGATCCTCGGAATCTCGGGTCTCTACGGAGCGGGGAAGGGCGAGGCCGTCCAATATCTGGAGGCGCGGAGCTTCTACCCGCATTCGCTGTCCGATGTGATTCGCGAGGAGCTGAGTCGCCGCGGACTCGAGCCAACCCGAGAACACATGATCGAGGTCGGCAACGAGATTCGCGCTTCAGAAGGACTCGGCGGGATCGCGGATCGGCTTGCGAAGTCGCTGGTGACGGATCGCAACTATGTGATCGACTCGATTCGCCACCCGGCTGAAGTCGAGGCCCTGCGCGCGCGAGACGAGCACTTTCGGCTGCTCTGGATCGATTCCGATGAAGAAGTCCGACTGCAACGCATCATCGCACGCGCGCGCGTCGGCGATCCGACCTCGCTGGAGGAGTTGCGCGAGCTCGAGGGCCGCGAACTCGGCAGCGACAATCCGGCCGCGCAGCAGTTGTTGGCGGTTCGTGAACTCGCCGACGATCACGTCGAGAACAACGCGGGGCTCGAGGAGCTGTTGCGAAACGTCCAGAGCGTGCTCGAGCGCAGCTTTTTTTTTGAGCGACCCAGCTGGGACGAGTACTTCATGTCGATTGCGAAGGTGGTCGCATCCCGCAGCAATTGCGTGAAGCGCAAGGTGGCGGCGGTCATCACCCTCGACAAGCGGATCGTTTCCACGGGTTACAATGGCACGCCGCGTGGCACCCGCAATTGCAACGAGGGCGGCTGCCCGCGCTGTAACGGCTTTGCGGAAGGCGGCAAGCAGCTCGACGAATGCCTTTGCTCGCATGGCGAGGAAAACGCGATCACCCAGGTCGCTTATCATGGCTCGGCGATCCGAGGAGCCACGATCTACACGACCTTTTCGCCGTGCCTGATGTGCACGAAGATGATCATCAACTCTGGAATCGTCGAAGTGGTCTACAACGCCGACTATCCGCTCGGTGAGATCTCACTGGACCTGCTCCGCGAGGCCGGTGTCAAAGTGCGACAGGTGGCCCTGCCCGTCCGCTGAGCGAGCAGCGTTTCCGTTCTATCTGGCGGTGCTCCGCGCGATGTCCGGTTCGACGTAGATCATCCGGGCGATCGGCGTCTGACGCCGGATCGCGGACTCCAGATCGTTGATTGCGGACGCGAGAGCGCCTAGGTCGAGACCTCTATCGAATTCCACCTTGATCGCAACGAGCAACTCGTCCGGACCCAGGTGAAGGGTTCGCATGTGAATCAAATTGCGAACCATCGGGGATTCCTCGATGCTGCGCCGGATCGCTTCTCGAATCTCCGCCGTAGCGGACTCGCCAATCAGCAGACTCTTCATTTCGACGGCCAGGATGGCCGCGATCACGCCGAGCAGCCCGCCAATCGCAATGCTCCCGATCGCGTCGAAACGGGGATCGCCGAAAACCGCAGATAGCGAGATAGCCACGAGTGCGATCACGAGGCCGAGTAGGGCGCCGAGATCTTCGAGCAGGATGACGGGAAGCTCCGGGCTCTTCGAGCGGCGAATGAAGGACCACCAGCTCTTGTTGCCGCGAACGGAATCCGCTGCGACGATGGCGGTGCGAAACGACCAGCTCTCGAGTGCGATCGCCAATACGAGGACGCCGATCGCAACCGCCGGCGATACGACTTCGCGAGGATCGCGGAGTTTGTCGATGCCCTCGTGGATCGCGAATACCGAACCCAGCGAAAACAGCACCATCGCGACGACGAACGCCCAGAAATAGCGCTCGCGCCCGAACCCGAATGGATGCTCGGGTGTCGCTTCTTGTTTCGCACGGGCGATGCCGAGGATCAGCAGTCCCTGGTTGGTGGTATCCGCCAGGGAATGGACCGCCTCGGCGAGCAACGAAGCCGCGCCGGTGACGAGAAACGCCGCGAGCTTCGCAATCGCAATTGCGAGATTCGCAGAGAACGCAGCCGCGATCGCGCGGCGGCTTCCATCTTCCTGCATCGCGCTCCTCTCCGAGTTTCTGCTCGTTTCTCTCCGAGTTCCTACTCATTATTCTTCGAGTTCCTACTCGTGTTTCTTCGAATTCACGACGGACTGGGATCTACGCAACCGAGCGGGGCGGGCGCTCATCGGCGGCCCGTGGCGAGGCTACCACTCTCCTGTGTTTGGCATCGATCGCCAGGGTTCCCGCTCGGGAAGTGGATCGCCGGTTTGGAGCAACTCGATCGAAATGTTGTCCGGCGATCGGACGAACGCCATGTGACCATCCCGGGGCGGGCGGTTGATGGTGACTCCAGCATCCATCAGACGCCGACAGATCGCGTAGATGTCGTCGACCCCGTAGGCGAGGTGGCCGAAGTTCCGACCGCTCTCGTAGGGCTCCGGATCCCAGTTGTAGGTGAGTTCGACCTGAGCGGACTCGTCTCCGGGCGCGGCGAGAAAGACGAGCGTGAATCGGCCGGATTCTATCTCGACCCGGTGGGTCTCTTTGAGGCCGAGCTGGGTGCAGTAGAAGTCGAGGGATGCGTCCAGATCTGTGACGCGAACCATGGTGTGCAGGTATTTCACGTTCTGGCGCCTCCTCTAGATGGCCCGGGGATGTTCCCCTCTCGGACGCGAGGGTAGCGGCCCGACACCGCGGAAGTGCAATCTGACTCCGGGTCGAAATTGGATCGGCGAGATCAAGAGCGGCCCGATACAATCAGCCGGGATGAAGATCCGGTTCTGGGGTACGAGGGGATCGATTGCAACGCCCGGACCCAAGACGGTTCGCTACGGGGGAAATACCTCGTGCGTCGAGCTGTGCGCCGCGGATGGAACGCTCATCGTATTGGACTGCGGGACGGGCGCGTACAGTTTAGGCAAGCTGCTGGCCGAAAGTGGCGAACCCGTCGCCGGAAACCTGATGATCGGTCACACCCATTGGGACCACATCCAGGGGTTTCCGTTCTTCGATCCGCTCTTCATCGAGCGCTCGAAATGGACGGTGTATGCCCCGGGCGGGGGCGATCGGCGACTGCAGGCGGCCCTCGCGGGGCAGATGGCCTACGAGTACTCGCCCATCAACCTGGATTCCCTGATGGCCGAACTCAGCTACGCCGACTTGACGGAGGGCGTCTTCGAGGTCGGCTCGATTCGCGTGACCACCCAGTATCTGAACCACCCCGCGCTCACACTCGGCTTTCGCTTCGACGTCGATGGCGTCACCGTGGTCTACGCCTGCGATCACGAGCCGCACTCCCTGCATCCTCTCGACGCGCCCGTCGGCGCTGAACCCATCCACCACGAAGATCGGCGCCACGTGAAGTTTCTCGAGGATGCTGACCTCATCATTCACGACGCGCAGTACACGTTGGCCGATTTCCCCGCCAAGGCGGGTTGGGGTCACACGCCGCTCGAGAGGGCGGTGGATTACACGATTCGAGCCCGCGCCAAGCGCTTGATCTTCACCCACCACGACCCCGATCGGGATGACGACGCGATCGACGCACTGTGTGTGGCGGCTCGCGAGCGGGCGGCCAGCGCCTCTGATCCGCCCGAGATCGAGGCCGCCGCGGAGGGGATGATCGTTGAACTCCACGGCGACAAGAAGGTGCATCGCGATCTGCTCCGCACCGATTCATCGGCGCTGCTCTCTGTGTCGGGGCGCGGTCCGGCCTGCGTGTTGATCGTTGACGATGACCCGGACATGGTGCTCTTGCTCGAGACCACTTTGCGCGCCGATGGGATCCGGGTCATCACCGCGGTAGATGGCGAGACGGCGTTGAAGCAAGTTCGGGAGAAGCGCCCCTCGCTGGTGCTGCTGGACATGCAACTACCGGGTCTTGACGGGATGAAGGTGTGCAAAATGCTTCGCGACGAGACCGATCCCGGGCTCCGCGACATACCCATCTTGATTCTGACCGGATTGAAATTGACGGAAGCGGATCTGATCGATGCCTTCGTGGCGGGAGCGACCGACTACCTCACCAAACCGATCAAGCCGACCATGGTTCGCTCGCGGGTGCGCGGCTGGCTGCTGCGGACGGCATCCCTATGAATCTCGATCGAGCAAGGCTTAAAGTAATTTCTCAAGGGTTGTCGGCAGGTGAAAGGTGCTCCTGGATCTCGGCCAGGGCTGCATCGATGTCACTCCAGCGCGCGTCTTCGACATCTTCTGCGCGGACCTCCTGCAACGCATCGTCGATCCTTCCGAGCGCAGCTCCGATATCCCCGAACCCGTAGGATCCCGCGGTTCCCGCGATTCGGTGTGCGATCTCGCGCGCTTGGAGGAATGCCTCCGAGCCGCCTGGTTCGCGTGAAGCGCGCAGCCTTTCGGTGAGCTCGCCGAGTTGGTCCGGTAGTTTTTCGCGATAAGAGGTGCGCAGGTCGCGGAGTGCTTCGGTCATCTGCTCCGCGGGCTGCGCGTGCCCTCGCTCGATGATCCGCTGGACCTCGCCCGCGAGTTGATTCGGGTCATAGGGTTTGCGCAGAAAGCCCGCGAGCCCTTCATCCGTGAATTTCTGGGCGGCTTCGTCTGGCGCGAAGCCCGTAGACAGCAACACCTTGACGTCGGGGCGGATCGCGCGCAGCGCGCCGAAGGTCTCTTCGCCGCTCATGCCGGGCATCAACATGTCGAGCAGGACGAGATCGATCTGTTCGCTCCGCTCCTCGAAAACCTGGATCGCCGCGGCGCCGCTGTTTGCGAGGAGGACCGAGTAACCGTAACTCTCGAGCGCGACGTAGACCGCCTGGAGGATGTAATCATCGTCGTCAACGACCAGGATGACGCCGTGGCCGGAGAGATCAGAAACGGGGCGCTCCACCATGGGCCGGACGATCTGGCTCGAAGCGGGAAACACGACGCGAAAGCTGGTGCCGCAGCCCGGCTTCGATTGGACCCGGATGCCGCCCTTGTGGCGGTGAACGATGCCGAGGCTCGCCGCGAGTCCGAGACCGCGGCCGGCGGACTTCGTGGTAAAAAATGGATCAAAGATCCGTTGGAGCGTTTCCGCATCCATCCCGGAACCGTTGTCGGAAACGTCGAGCGCCACCACAGGACCGGGTTTTAGTGGGCTTCCGGGCACGAGTTCGCGAATCTCGTTTTCGGTGATCTCGATCGCTTTCGTTTCGATCCGCACATGGACCTCGGCGTCTGCCGATTCCGCGGCGTTGACGACGAGGTTCATCAAGACCTGCTGGATCTGGGTCGGGTCGACGAGAATCGCGGGAAGGCCATCGGCGAGTTGGAGGTCCAGTTTCGCCTTGGTTCTCACCGAGGTCTCGAGCAGATCAAGGATCTCGCGCACCTCAGCCGTGAGGTCCCTGGCGAGCACCTGAAATTGGCCCCTGCCCGCGTAGGCGAGCAACTGACCCGTGAGATGCGCGGCGATCTTGGATCCCCGGACGATCTCGCTCAGGTGCTGCTGGGCGGCTTCGTTCGCGGCGAGCTTGCGTCTGGCGGTGCCAGCGTTGCTGAGGATGCCCGTCAAGAGGTTGTTGAAGTCGTGGGCGATCCCGCCCGCCAGTACGTTCAGGCTCTCGAGTCTCTGGGCGTTCTGGAGTTTTTCTTCGAGTGCGCGCCGCTCGCTGAGTTCGTCGGCGCTGATCGAGAGGCTGCGGCGAACCGACCGGATCACCGCGACCCACATCACAAGGAGCACCGCACCCGCGAGTATCGACAGAGCGATCGCCGTTTCGATGCGCTTTTCGGAGGCATCGAGTTCGCCGCGCAGGTGCGCGTCGAGTGAGCGTGTCAGCTCTTCGATTTTCGCAGCATCGCGCTGGCCCTCGAGTTGGGTGATCGATGCGATCAGGCGTTGCACGCGCTCCTGCTGGGCACTCGCGTGCTGGAAGCTTTGATGTGGGCCCCAGAGGTTCCAACCGATCAGAAGGAGGCAGCCGAAGGTCGCGATCATCCCGAGGGCAAGGGTGCGAGAGAGATCGCCTTCGAAGAAATGGCGAAGGCGGTTGGGGCGCGGTCGGTCGGAATCGGGCACCTGAATCCCAGACCGTCAGCGAGCCTTGGTTCTCGTTTGCACCGAGGCTCCGATCTCGCCGCTGCGTTCGTTCATCGCGCCGACCCCCCGTGATCGAATGGAGACCCGCGCAGTATACCGACCTGCAGCACTGGCTCTCGTGGGCGACGGACCCCGAGCATCGGCTTGGGGTGGCGCCTCTCGATGGCCGGAATCGGGCGCCCTGGGGTCACGCTTCTAGCGGCGCCATGTTCTGGGTACGCTGTCGCGATTAGCCTCGCGCTCGAGGGTGTCGAGTCGCGCTTGGAGTTCAACGCGCTTTTGCTCCAGTTCCTCGCGGCGCGCCTCGTCCAAACCCTCTCGGTTTTGGAGATAGGAGTCCAATAGTTCGAGAGAGCCTCGAACTTTTACGAAGCGCTCGCGCCAATAGCTTTCGTTCAGGTTCGACACGATGGCCGCGTGATGTCTCTCCAGGGTGATGACGCCCGCGGCGGGGTCAACGCCGTAGGTGAACTGGTTGAAGAACGACCCCCCGAGCAATCCGACGCTCATGGTCGGATTCAGGGTCGCCATCAAACCGTCGACGCGGGCACCAGCCAGGTCCACCGAGGCGAGTCGGATGATTGGAAGCTCGATCGCTCCGTTGGCGGTCTGCATCGTAACCCGCTGTGTGTTCGGTCCGATCGTGATGCCGAGCCGGCTCGCGGTTGAAGCGGGGAGAGAAACTCCACTCGCTCCTGTGTCGATGATGAACGGCACCTCGAGGTGGCCGTTGACGATCGCGGTGACGCGCATCAGGCTGCCGTCAGCGACAAACGGAATTCGGTATTTTCCGGATGCTCCCGAGCCCTGGTATTCGATGCTTCTGGTGTAGGTCTGGAAGCTTCCTAGACTTTTGGCGGCGCTTGGGCTGAGCGCCTGCTTGCGGTATTGGGGGGGCACCTGCTGGATGTTCTGTGCGAAGTGAAGTTTTCCGGCTTCGTCGGTCCAGCGGAGGATTTCTGACGAGGCGTCGCTGGTCTGCAGCACCAACGCCAATAAGCAAATCGCCGACCTGCGCATATCGAGCCTCCTGAGCGCTATTGCTTGAATCGGCAGACTGGCGTGTGTCTTGAAGACCCGAAACGGATGTTGCGCGCAAGTTGCGCTCGGGCTGCGGGTGAAGTGCGAGCCGAGTGGACGGATTGCGATCAGCGCGCCGGGAAGGTCACGCTAGGCGTGAGAGGTGGTTCGCGGTCATCCGGAGATGACTTCGGCCGAGCCGGGCTCTCCCGGGACGAGTTCGCCGATGACCGCTCTGGCGGGCGTATCGTTGCGCTCCAACTCCTCGATCAGATCAGACTCCCGATCCGGCGGCACTGCGATGAGTAGGCCGCCCGATGTCTGCGCGTCGGAGAGAATCAGTCGATCGACCTCGGCGATGTCGTCCGCAAATCGCGTGTGGGGCGCGGTGTATTCGAGATTTTGCCTCGAACCGCCTGGCACCAGGCCCGCTTCCGCAAGGCCGCGGATGAAGTCGAAAATCGGGACGTCCCGGACTCGAATCCTGGCCGCCAAGCCCGAGGCCGAGG
>SMVA01223979.1_pt1 | contig 20911 bp, 20 predicted proteins | sample 2456451 | NCBI WGS metagenome assembly SMVA01 (sample SAMN11095933, study PRJNA526329) | marine sediment metagenome | biome: Marine sediment; feature: Surficial sediment; material: Deep marine sediment; isolation source: Hadal surficial sediment | place: Pacific Ocean | collected 2014-05 | depth... | reverse complement strand
GGCAGCTGCCGCTGGATGTTACAGGCACCCGGTTTACGACCGGCGCGGGTGCTAACGGTTGAAGCGATCAGTCAAAAGAGATTTGACTGGCCGCGGTTGCTGGTTTGGTCGTTTGTCACAGCGACCGCGGTTGCGGCGGCCATCGTCCAGTGGAAGCCGGAATGGTTAGATATCCTCAGGGCCATGATTGAGTAGGGCCAGCATCACGCTGTCATCCCATCTGTCATAGACAAACCACCTTTCGCGGAACAGACCCTTGCGCTTGAACCCCAATTTCTCGAGCAATGCCAGGCTGGCGGCATTTTCCGTGTCGGTATCGGCTTCAATCCGGTGCAGCTTCAGGGTATTGAACGCGAATTCGATAACCGCTTCCACTGCCTGCTTAATTGAATCAGTGCCATTATTCTCATTGTATTGTCCGCCTTGGTGAATTGTCCGGGCTAACTGTCCCGTAATTTCCAGGTTACCTTGCCTGCTGCATCGATCAATCCGTGTCGTTGCAAGCTGGTCAGGGCATCATCGGCATCCTGTTCAAACCAGGCCCTTGCAGAACCCAGTCTGAACGTATACCCCCAACGATCCATATCAGCAAACATACGCCGCCGGCCAAAGCCTTCAATCTCGTCTGCCAGCAGTATTTGCAAATAACACACCGCGTTTTCCTCGTCATAGTCACCACCGGCGTCGGTGTGAATGCCTCGCCGCCGATCCTGATCCATACACACATAATGGCAGGTTTCATGCAGGATCGAGTGCAATGGCGTGTCCGCTCTGACCAGTATTTGATCGTCTACCAGCCCGGCTTCTGCATCGCCCCAATAGCTTCCCGGTATCGGTTCATGCGCGTCTATTTGGGTTAGCAACAAACCATAGGATTTCAACAGATCGGGAATGGAGCTCCTGCCAGCATCCCGCAGCCGTACTACTTCGTTGTGGATAGTCGTTTTTAACAAAGAATTACTCATAAACAAGGAATATTACTTACAGAACATGGGAAAACCGCTTGTCTGCGCTATTATGCTTGTGCGAAATCTGCCTGCAAGAGTTTTAAACAGAAAAATGGACATACTCCAGGGAAAACACCGGCCAATTGAACTGCTGCGTTATGCGGGCCTGTTTCTTTGGTTTTGTGCGGGTATACCCCTGTTACTGATGCGTCAGATTTTCATTGAGCCCCTGGAACTTACGCTGTATATAGCCTGGTTTCTGTTACACGGGCTTTTTGGGATGATGTACTGGAACATGGTGCAATACCTGCCGGCGCGTACCGATGTTTTCCCCCGCATGCTCTACCTGTCGATTTTGACCGGTTGTGCATTGGGCATCAGCGCGGTGTCACAGACAGGTCTGGGCGGTATTTTATTGCTGATCGTTGCCGTGCTATTGCCGTGGATGTTAGCCATAATACCGGCCGTTTCGTGGTTGATCGCGCAGAATGTTCTATTGGCGATTACGATGTGGCGGTTTCCTACGGCAACGGCCTCAGACGCCGTGGAAGGCGCCGCACTATTTCTCGGGATTTCCCTGTTTGTATTCATGAGTTCGGTGGTGGCCTTACGCCAGAACGCGGCGCGTGACGAATTGCGCAAAGTGAATTCGGAACTGCGGGCAACCCAGGCGCTGCTGGAGGAAAACACCCGCATTGCCGAGCGTGTGCGGATCGCCAGGGAGTTGCATGATTTGGTCGGGCATCATCTGACCGCGCTGACACTTAATCTGGAAGTCGTTACCCACCTGGTCGATGGCAAAGTCCTCGGCCACGTACAGCAGGCGCACTCGCTGGCCAAGCTGCTATTGGCCGATGTTCGCGAAGTGGTCAGCGAAATGCGTGAAGATGACAAGGTGAACCTGGCCAAAGCATTGCATACGCTTATCGAGGGCGTGCCGAGACCCATTATCCACCTTGACCTGCCGACTGATGTCGTCATGACCGAACCAAAACGCGCGCAGGTTTTATTGCGTTGCGTTCAGGAAATGATAACCAACAGCGTACGTCATGCCAACGCCAGAAGTATGTGGATACGTTTGTCTATTACGCCTGAGGGTCTGGCCATGAGCGCAAAAGATGACGGCATCGGTACAAAAGAAATAACCGCCGGAAACGGCCTGACCGGAATGTCCGAGCGGCTGAAACAATTGGGTGGTAAGCTTGAAATTGAATCACAGCCGGGTGCAGGTTTTGCCGTGCATGCCTGGTTGCCAAGCGAGGCGGGCTACAAACGATTACAAGAGGGTAGAGAATGATAAGAGTGATGTTGGTCGATGACCAGAACCTGGTGCGCAAAGGCGTTCGCAGCCTGCTTGAGTTATCAGAAGATATCGAAGTCATCGCAGAAGCCGCGGATGGCATAGAAGCGATTCGTACGATTCCTGAAGTCGGGCCGGACGTGGTGTTGCTGGATATGCGGATGCCGGGGAAATCCGGGCTCGAGGTATTGCAGCACTTATCCGCTGAGGGCAGTTTGCCGCCAACCATAATCCTGACGACATTTGATGATGATGACATGGTCCTGGCGGGGATCAAGGCCGGTGCCAAGGGTTACCTGCTCAAAGACGTCAGTCTTGAAGAACTGGTAGGGGCGGTCAAAACAGTTGCTGCGGGCGGTTCAATGGTCAAACCTGCGGTAACCCAGCGATTGCTCAAAGGTCTGGAAAACCTGCGAACCGAATTCTCCAGTCTCGACAGACCCGACCCGTTGACTGAACGGGAAACCGAGATATTGCGCCTGATGGCGGGTGGTTACTCCAACAAGGAAATTGCAAATTCGCTGGGTGTTGCTGAAGGCACGGTTAAAAACCATGTGTCCAATATTCTTTCGAAAATGGGTGTGCGGGATCGCACCAGGGCTGTGCTTAAAGCATTTGAGATGAGGTTGCTTTAATCAGGGGGACTGGTATCGCCCCGTCTGTGGGTATAACCACGATAACCGATCACCAGGAACAGGCAGCCGACCGCGATGAACGCAGGATAAATTCGCATACCCAGGATCACGAACCCCATGCCTAAAAGGAACAGGAGCAATGGCTGGATATTGCCGGTGGAGAAATGCGGGGGTTTGCCCACAACCGGTATTTTCATCGCGTAAAACCCCTAAAGTCTGGTTTTTTGTTAGTTCAGGACACCTTTTCGAGATGATCGAACTGACGCTTCAAATCTTCTTTGGGATTGGTAACAATGCGTTCAAGGGTTGCAACGCGATCTCGTAAGTCATCTCCCAATGCATCTATCTTAGCATGAACTTGCTTGATTTCATCAATTGCTTCAGTGCTGTGACGTCTTTGTCGTCTACCGGCAAAAATGCTCGCTATTGCAATCAGGGCGATTGCTGACCACATACTCATCATCTTTCTCCATTGACCTTGGACTGACTATAAACGAGTGGTATTCATGCTGAAAGTGAGAAAAGTAATGGTGATCAGGAAAGCCTATACAGATGGCTCTCCAGGCCGATCACTGCGGCGCATGGCCTCGGGCAGCGGATCATGGTCGGTGCCTTCGACGTGATCTTCAAAATGGATACGTTCCATCAGGTAGCACAGGCAATCCTGGTGAATGATCCTGCGATCGAGCGTCAGCATGGATGGCATGATTTCCCGCCGGGTTTCTATCCGCCCGCGGTCGAAACGGAAATAGTGGTTGGTTACATCGTTACCATCGATGTCTGTTGCACACAACGGCACCGGTGGTCCACCGTTGATATCAGCAAATGAAATCCCGGCTGGTAACTCGTGAAAGTTCAATGAGTCCAGGTCTTTTCGGAATGCGACTTCAGTTGGAACGTTGCCGAAACCTATTAATACATCATCGCGAACCCTGACCGTCGCAACCATGTGGAAAAGATGGACTTCATCGGCATCCAGCGGCGTTGTTGCCAGGTCATTTGTATGCATGCAGGTTTCAAGGAATCCGATGCTGTGGTCGGTGCCGTGAATTTCCCCGGCTTGTCCGCATTCGAGCGTTGTTGACGGGCAGAACTTTGAGAATGCCATGGATTGCGTACCCAATGGTGTTGTGAACAACACCACCTTGGAAGAAAAAATCGAAGCAAGACGCAAAAACTCGGGGCGTACCCGGTTGATTGCAGCATAATGCGGGTTCAGGCCGGTATTATTATGTATATCGATACTGGCAACCGGGGACATACTGCGTATACGATCGGTAATCTGCTGGAACAATTTACCGGGCTCGCTGTCCTCATGTTGGCCACCCGGCCAGCAGCGGTTGTAGTCGAGTTGATCGTCAAGACGGCGCAATCGGTGTTTGGCAGCACGTGTGTTTGCAATTAAAATAGATAAAGAACGGGGCAGTTGATCAAATTCATAATGGCTTTTTAACAGGCGGCGAATCGCTTCCCAGCCGGTATCTTCATTACCGTGTTGCAGAACGGTGACAAACAGCGGTTGCTTGTTACGACCTTCAAGATGAATCAGGGTGGGACCGTTTAATGAACGATGCAATGCTGATGCAGGTCGCTCGAGCAATCCGTCGGGTAAGTGGTCGAGTTCTGTCAGCTTTACCATCGTAAATTAGTAGAAATCCTGTTGCCAAGCGGTCAACGATACAGGCAATTTGACGCCTTGTGTACCGTCAATCTTATAACGCAGGAACAGCAGGCTTGATATTTTTTCTAAAGGCCTGAGAATAGGCCTGTAAATCAGAATCTCAATGGACCAGAGCATGATCGAAGCGCAGTCATTATGTAAGAATTATGGTAATTTCACCGCCGTCGACGACCTGAGTTTCAGCGTTGAGCCGGGGCAGGTGCTGGGCTTTCTTGGCCCGAACGGGGCCGGTAAATCGACCACCATGAAAATGCTGACCGGTTTTCTGACGCCTTCATCGGGAACGGCATTGATCAACGGTATTGATGTGACTGAGAACTCTGTGGCCGCGCTTCATCACATTGGCTATCTGCCGGAAGGTGCGCCGAGTTATGGTGAAATGACAGTGCAGCAGTTCCTGACCTTTGTCGCACGTGCGCGATTGATAGAAACCAGGCTGCTGGCGGACAGCGTTGCCAGGGCCATCGGGAAACTTAACCTGGCGGCGGTCAAACACCAGCCAATTGAAACGCTTTCCAAGGGGTTCAAACGGCGCGTCGGCCTGGCCCAGGCGATCATACATGACCCGCAAATTCTAATTCTGGATGAACCCACCGATGGGCTGGATCCCAATCAGAAATACGAAGTGCGGCGTCTGATCCAGGAAATGGCGCAGGACAAGATCATCGTCATATCGACGCATATACTCGAAGAGGTCGAGGCCGTATGTAACCGCGTCATGATCATCTCGGACGGCAGGTTGCTTGCTGACGATACCCCCCGGGGTCTGATTTCCCGTTCGCGTTATCACAATGCGGTATCCATGGTGGTTGCCGGGGCTGAGAAAGTTGCCAGCATATTGAGCGAATTACCGGAAGTGGCGAAGGCGGAATTACGCGATGGTGAGTTGACCTTATTTCCAGCACAGGAAAGCGGCCTGTTCGAAGCGATAACAGCAGCGATTTCCAGGCATCAATGGGAGGTTGCCTCACTGCGTCTGGAAGCCGGCAGGCTGGATGAAGTGTTCCGCAGTATTACGCGTTCGGAGGCGACATCATGCTAAATATCATGCGCAGGGAGCTCACAGGTTACTTTGCGACACCGGTTGCCTATGTATTCCTGGTGATTTTCCTGGTAATGACCGGAATCTTCAGTTTTTACCTTGGTAGCTTTTATGAACGCGGTTTCGCCGACCTTGACCCGTTTTTCCGGTTTCATCCGTGGCTTTACCTGTTCCTGGTACCGGCAATCTCAATGCGTTTGTGGGCCGAGGAAAGACGCTCAGGAACCATTGAACTGCTGTTCACCTTGCCGCTGACGACGCTTGATGCAGTGTTGGGGAAATTCCTGGCTGCCTGGGTATTCATCGGCTTGGCGCTGGTGCTGACCATGCCGATGTGGATCACGGTCAATTACCTGGGCTCACCGGATAATGGTGTGATCCTGGCGGGCTACCTTGGAAGCTGGTTGATGGCAGGTGGTTTCCTGGCTATTGGTTCCTGTATGTCGGCACTGACCCGGAACCAGGTGGTCGCCTTCATATTGGCGGTGGTGATCTGCTTTCTGTTTTTACTCAGCGGCCTGCCGATGGTGATGAACCTGTTCAAGGGCTGGGCGTCACAAGTCATCCTTGACGGTATTGCCGGCCTGAGTTTCTTCAAGCATTTTGCGGATATTTCAAAGGGGGTCATCGATCTGCGCGACCTGATTTATTTCGTGCTGGTGATCGGGTTCTGGCTGTTTGCCAATGTTGTAATACTTGAGCTGAAGAAGGCGGAATGATGGAAGCCAGCAATCGATCGCTAGTTTCAGCCGGCAGCCTGGTGTTGCTGGCTGTCTTGTTTATCGCACTGAGTATACTTTCCACGGTTTTTCTCAGCGGTATGCGCATTGACCTGACGGAGAATAAGCTCTACACACTCAGCGAAGGAACACGCAATATCCTGAAAAACATGGATGAGCCGGTTACTCTGCGTTTGTATTTTTCAGAGGATGTGAGTCGTGACCTGCCGCAATTTCGCAGTTATGCGCGTTGGGCGGGTGAAATGCTGGAAGAGTTCGCAGACCGCAGCAACGGCAAACTGCGACTGCAGCGGATCGACCCGAAACCATTTTCAACCCAGGAAGACCGGGCCGCCAGCTATGGTTTGCAGAGTGCGCCGGTCGGCAGTGCCGGCGAAGTGCTGTATTTCGGGCTGGTGGGTACCAATTCGCTGGATGATCAGCAGGTCATGCCATTCATGCAACCGGAAAAAGAGAAGTTTCTTGAATACGATCTGGCCAAAATGGTTTCAACGCTGTCCCATCCAAAACACAAGCTTGTCGGTTTGATTTCGAGCCTGGATATGACACCCGGCTACGATCCGGCGGTGCCACGCATACCTGAGAATTGGGTGATCTATCAGCAACTGGATCAATTATTTGATTTGCAGGAAATTCCAGCCGACATCGATAGATTGCCGGATGACCTGGAATTATTGATCCTGGTTCATCCCAAAGACCTGAGCGACGGCTTGCTCTACCAGATTGATCAGTATGTGTTGCAAGGTGGTCGTCTGCTGGCGTTCATCGATCCGCTGGCCGAGGCCGATACCGGTGGCAACCGCAGTGATCCGACGTCAATGATGATGGCTTCTGGCAGTTCGACGCTGGAGCCGTTGCTGGCTGCCTGGGGTGTTGGTTTCGACACGACAATGGTGATCGGTGATCGTGCCTATGCCTTGCAGGTAAACAGTGGCCCGGGGCAACCCGTAATCCGGCACCTCGGCATTCTGTCGGTGAATAAAGACGGAATGAATGACACCGATGTTGCCAGTGCCGATCTCGAAATTGTAAATTTCTCATCTACGGGTTGGCTCGTACCGCTGAATAATAATGGAGACGGTCAGCAAGCCGTCTTTGAGCCACTGGTGGAAACCAGTAATAGCGCCGCAGGCATTGAGGCTTCGCGTCTCAGGTTCTTGACCAACCCGCAGGACCTGGAAAAAGACTTTCAGCCCAGCGGTGATCGATATGTGCTGGCCGCGCGTATTACCGGTCAGGTCAATTCAGCATATGAGCAGGCAGCGGATGGATTTGACGTCGATGAACACCAGAAATCGTCAGGCGATGCAGGAATTCAGGTTGTGCTGTTTGCTGACACGGATTTACTGACAGATCGTTTGTGGATACAGAAACAGAATTTTCTTGGCCAGACCGTGGTGAATTCATTTGCCGATAACGGCACCCTGATTGTGAACATTGCAGACCAGATGCTGGGCAGCCAGGACCTGATCAGAATACGTGCCAGGGCCAGCAGTAGCCGGCCGTTTGACCGCGTAGTTGCGCTGCGCTTGTCAGCGGAACAACAATTTCGTGATACCGAGGAACGGTTACAGCAAGAACTTGAAGAAACCGAACGCAGGCTGACTGAAATGCAAGCATCCCGTCAGGATGGCGAGTTAACGGTACTAAACACGGATCAGCAGCACGAATTACAGCGATTTCTCGATCGAAAACTTGAAATCCGCAGCGAGTTGCGCCAGGTGCAGCATGACTTGACCCGTGATATCAAAGCCTTGGGAATGCGGCTCAAATTTATTAATATCGTGCTAATGCCCTTACTGATTATCCTGGTAGCGCTATTGTTTGGGCATTACCGTCGCAAGCGCCGCGAAGGGGGTGCATGATGAAATCGGGGTTTCTCTATCTGCTTGCGGCAACCATCCTGGCACTGCTTGCCATCTTTTTGTTTATTCCTGGTCAACACGATAATCAGGACGCAGCCGTCGATTCGTTGCTGCTACCGGGATTGGCTGCGAAGGTCAACGACGTGGAGCGCGTTGAGATTATTTCTGCCGGCAACACGGTCGTTGCAACCCTGCTGAAGAACGATGACCGCTGGCAGGTCGAGCAGATGGATGGATACCACGCGGACTGGCCGAAACTACGGGCGCTATTGGCGGCGTTGGCCCAGGCGAAAGTGATTGAAGTCAAGACCGATAAGCCGCAGTACTACGAACGACTCGGTGTAGAAGATGTTGTCTCCGCGAAGGCCACTGGCGTGCTGGTCAGACTCACAAGCGGTGCGGATAGCACCGGGGTCCTGGTTGGCAAGCGGGCGCAGGGTAGCGCTGGACAATTTGTGCGTGTCGAGGGCTCAGCCGCGAGTGCATTGCTGGATCGGACCCTGGACGTAGCAACTGAGCAACTGGATTGGGCAGATAAGAGAATCGTTGATATCAAGGGCTCGGAAGTGGCGGAGGTCGAGATCATTCACCCGCAGGCAGGCAGGGTGTTGGTCACAAAAATTTCCGCTGACCAGACCGATTTTGACCTTGTCGGGCTTCCGGCTGACAGGGAAATCCAAAGCACCTGGGCGGTAAATTCATTGGGTTCAGCTTTGTCATTACTGGACCTGGAAACCGTCAGACCGGATTCAAACATCGACTGGGCTGCAGCGGTGCGCATGCGTGTGCTGACATTTTCCGGATTGGAAATCATGGCGGAGATGCTTGAAACTGATGGCATGAACCTGCTGAGACTGACCGCCAGCTACCCGGCCGCTCAGGTCGTGGATTACGTTGATGACGATATGGCACTGAAAGCCGATGACGATGTGGCCGCGAGGGTTACGCAGATCAATCAACGGGTAAGCGGTTGGGCCTATGGCATTGCCAGGTACAAATTCGAGACCATGGTTAAAACCCAGGAGGATATTTTGAAGCCTGTTGATGCTTCATGAGCAGGCTTGGTTACAATCGCAGGGACGCAGTTCGCTACCTGCGCAGCAATTGTTCTCATATTGCTGATGTTATCCGGCAAAAAGGCGCATTTGATCTGGTGGTTGGTACGGATCGGGATATGTTCGTGTCATTGGCACGGTCGATCGCTTACCAGCAACTGTCGGGCAAGGCGGCGGCAACGATCTATGCACGCTTTGAAGCATTATTCGTGGATAAGCAACCGCTCGCCACGGTCGCGGTTGACCTGCCGGTACAGACGCTGCGCTCGGTCGGGCTGTCCAATAACAAGGCACTTTCGATCATCGACCTTGCCGGGCACATTTGTTCCGGCAGCCTGCCAACGACCAGGAAAATGGCCTCGATGGATGATGATGCGGTCATCGAGAGCCTGTGCCAGGTGCGTGGCATCGGGCCATGGACCGCACAAATGCACCTGATGTTTGTCCTCGGCCGTCCTGACGTCATGCCTGCAACCGACCTGGGCATCCAGAAAGGCGTACAGATTACCTATGATCTGGCGGAATTACCCAAGCCTGAACGAGTATTGGAAGTAACCGCTCACCTGTCACCATACCGTTCCGTCGCCAGTTGGTATTTCTGGCGCATCGTTGACGATTAACCCGCTTTATCTTAGGCGGGTCCTGAGTAGAAAATCCCCTTGAGCAGGAAGAAAAACACGATGGCGAGTATGCCACCGGCCGGCAGTGTAATCACCCAGGACAGCATGATGTTACGCACCACCCGCAGGTTGATAGCACCGATGCCGCGTGCAATTCCGACACCCAGCACAGCACCAACCAATGTATGGGTGGTGGAAATGGGTATGCCTGTGCCTGATGCGATCACCACGGTGGTCGCTGCAGCAAGTTCGGCTGAAAAACCGCGCGATGGCGTCAGTTCGGTAATGTTACGACCGACGGTGCGGATCACCCGCCAGCCATAGGTTGCCAGACCCAGTACGATACCCACCGCACCGAGTAACAGTATCCATGTGGCGAGTGCTGATTCTTGTGCCACAGCCCCGGTTTTGACGATGCTGACGATGGCGGCCACCGGTCCGATTGCATTGGCCACATCATTTGAGCCATGCGCAAATGCCATCCCGCAGGCGGTGAAGATCATCAGGATTCCGAATATTTTTTCAACATTGGTGAAACGAAATTCAGCGTCTTCATCGGGAACAATCTTGATCCGTTTGATGGCTGCAATGCCAATGCCCATCGTAATAACACCGCTTGCAAGGGCGATCATCAACGACTCGGTAGCGTCAAGATCAATACCGACATGTTTCAGGCCTTTGAGCAACGTGACCAGGGCCAGGATGAACCCGACCGCGAATATATAAAACGGCACGTATTTGCGCGCATTTTTAAGCGGGTCATCGGTGCCCAGTATCAGTTTTTGCACGCTCATGAATATGAAAAAGGCGAGAAACCCGGCCAACATCGGCGTAATTACCCACGAAGCGACGATCTCGCCGACCTTATCCCAATGCACGGATTCAACACCAATACCGACAACCGCAAAACCTACGATGGCGCCGACGATGGAATGCGTGGTCGACACCGGCCAACCCTTTCTCGAGGCTATTAGCAACCATACTGCTGCGGCGAGCAATGAGGCCAGCATGCCGTAAATCAACAATTCCGGGTTATTTTCCACATAGGAGGCGTCAATGATGCCTTTGCGGATGGTGGTGGTGACCTGACCACCCGCCAGGAAAGCACCGGCAAATTCAAAAATGGCCGCGACCAGGATGGCCTGTTTGATGGTCAGTGCTTTTGAGCCGACCGAAGTCGCCATGGCATTGGCCACGTCGTTGGCACCAATACCCCAGGCCATGAACAAACCGAATGCGGCCGCCAGGCCCAGATACCAGAGCGAAAATTCCATTGTTATTGTTCCCTATCGTGCCAGCATCAATTGCAGGCGGCTACCTACACGTTGCGCCCGGTCAGCAATGCCCCCGGTATTCTCGATGATCTTGTAAATAAATATGACATTGACCGGGTGGATTTCGTTTTCGAGCTTGAACAGTTCGTTACGTAACACAACCTGCTGCTCATCGGTGTCCTGCTCGATCTCGTCGAGTTTATGCAGCAGGCCGCCGACGCGCTCGCGTTCAGTTTTGCCAAAGCCCGTTTCAATCAGATCGTCCAGTTCGCGGATGGCTGCATGTGCCTGCTTACAGGCATCGATGCAGCGTTGTATCAATGCCATGTAACCCGATGCCATCGACTCCGGAATCTGCATATTTCGCCCGATGATCAAGCCGGCAACATCACGCGCACCACCTGCAACCAGGTCCTGCATGGTCAATACTTCCAGCACGTCCCGGCGGTCAATGGGCATGAACAGACTACTGGGCAGATGCAAACGCAATTCCTTTTTCAGTGTGTCCGCTTCCTTCTCCATTTCGACAATGTTTTGGTGATGCCTGACGCGGCTCTGCTTGTCTCCGGCCAGAACAGCGCGGGTAAAGGGTACCAACTCACTGACGCAGGAGACAACCTTCTGCATGTGTTCCTGCAAGGGTCTGACCGGTGAAGACCCGAATATACCGCTGAGGTAACTGCCTGACATGTATGCCTCCTGCCTGATCACTGACTGTTTCTGGTCGCAATTTTACACCAACATGCGGGTCGTTTTGTAACAATTATTTCTATGCGTACTGCTTTTTGTCTGTCCGCCAATGCTATGATTTCTGCCCGGTGACCGGTTGAAAAAACTCCCCTGAAGTTTTCCACAATTTTCATTATTACATTAGGTTATATCCTTATAAAAACAACTTAGTTCACTCACCGGTTACGCGGTTTTATAGTCCTATCCATGTTGACTACAACATCAATGGGTGTAAAACCATGTTAAGCGCGCTTCGATCTGACAATTCACCTTTCAGTGAACAACAGATCAGACGATTACAAGATAGTATCGGTGACCTCAATCCTGAGCAGTCACAGTGGCTTAGTGGCTATCTGGCAGGCCGAGTGCAGGATGCATCGCAAGTGGCGCTGCCCGCCCAGCAGAGTGCGTCTTTACTCACGATTCTTTACGGTTCGGAAACCGGTAATGGTGAAGCTTTGGCGGAGGCACTGGCGGCCAGTGCGACACAGCAAGGCATCAATGCAGAATTGGTCTCGCTGGATACTTTCCGCCCTGCCGGCTTGCGCAAGCTCAAGCACGTTGTTTTCGTGATGAGTACACACGGTGAAGGAGACCCGCCAGAAGAAGCACTGGATCTGTTTGAATACCTGGACAGTGACCGTGCAGCAAAAATGCCTGACTTGAAATACCGGGTATTGGCCCTGGGCGACCGCAGCTATCAGCATTTCTGTCAGGCTGGTCGGAAACTGGATGATCGTTTGCAGGAATTGGGGGCCTCGCCATTTGGCCAGCGTGTGGAGTGTGATGTCGACTACACAGCAAGTGCTGAAGTCTGGAACAACGAAGTCATCAGCTATGCTCGCGAACATCTCAGCGCAGAGAATCCGATATCCGCAGTCACCCGCCTAAGCGTCGTTCCCGATCAACCTCGCTGGAGCCGACAGCAACCATTTAGCGCTCATGTCGAGCGCATTCAAAGGATCACGGCTTCGCAATCCAACAAGGAGGTGTATCACCTCGAGTTGTCACTGGAAGGATCCGGTCTGCAATATCAACCCGGTGACGCATTGGCGGTATGGGCACCCAACGATCCGGAACTTGTTGAACAGATTCTTGAGCGTCTTGCAATCAGACCAAACGAACTTGTACTGCTGGACGACCAGGAAATGACCATTAGCCACGCCCTGGCGGAAAACCTTGAAATCACCCGGCTGACATCGGCTACCATTTTGAGCTACGCCGCGGCCGGCAGTCAAAGCCAATTGCAGACTTTGTTTAGCAAGCTTAAGCCCGCTTTGCAGCGCCAGTTCATCGAGCAACGCCAATTGATTGACCTGGTGGAAGAATATCCATCCCGGCTTGAAGCGCATGCCCTGGCTGAGCTACTAAGACCACTCACGCCGAGGTCTTACTCGATTGCTTCGAGTCAGCAACTGGTGGATGAGGAAGTGCATTTGACTGTTGCAAGCCTCAGCAGTAATGCCATAGGTACACCCAGGAACGGTGTTGCCAGCCATTTTCTGAACCACCGTCTTGACCCAGGCGACAAATTGCGTGTGTTCCTCGAACCAAACCGTCGTTTCCGCTTACCGGAAAACCGGCAAACTCCGATAATCATGATCGCTGCAGGTACGGGTATTGCACCTTTCCGTGCTTTCATGCAAGAACTGGAAAGTACCGCGGCTGGTTCAGGCAACGCGCCTGACAGTTGGCTGATTTTTGGTAACCCCCATTTGCGTAGCGATTTTTTATACCAGAAGGAATGGTTGAACTGGCGTCAAATCGGTTTGCTAACCCGTATCGACACAGCGTGGTCACGTGATCAGGCAGACAAGCACTACGTGCAAAACGTGCTGCAGGAACAAGCTGAGCGTATTAATGACTGGTTGCAACGAGGGGCAAATATTTACCTGTGTGGTTCATTACAAATGGGCCAGGCAGTACTGCAGGCATTGCAAACCACGCTGGCTGAACAGCGCGGACTCGACACCGAAACCGCTGCCAGCCTGATCGCTGATCTGCGCCGCGAACATCGGCTACAAAAGGATCTTTACTGATGCGAAATCAGGGCGATAACCCGGTTGAACAGATCAAGCTAGCAAGCAATTATCTGCGCGGCACACTACAGCAAAGTTTACAGGATGGGGCCACCGGTGCCATAGCGGCTGACGATACGCAGATAAGCAAGTTTCATGGCATCTACCAGCAAGACGACCGCGATGTCAGGGAAGACCGGCGCAGACAGATGCTTGAACCAGACCACAGCTTTATGATTCGTGCACGGGTGCCTGGAGGAGTATGTACACCGTCGCAATGGCTTGCACTGGACGATATTGCCACACGCTGGGCCAATCACAGCCTGCGCCTAACCACCCGTCAGGCATTCCAGTTTCACGGTGTATTGAAGCGCGATCTTAAATCCAGCATTCAGGCCATCAATAAATCCCTGCTGGATACGATCGCAGCCTGTGGTGATGTGAACCGCAATGTCATGTGTACTTCGTTACCTGAATTCTCAGCTTTGCACGAACGTGTATACCAGGCGGCGGTTGCTGTCAGTGCGCATCTTACCCCCAATACGACCGCCTACCACGAAATCTGGCTTGACCGAAAGAAGGTCGCCGGCGCTGTGGACGTCGAGCCGATCTATGGCGAATCTTATCTGCCACGAAAATTCAAAATCGCCTTCGCCATTCCACCGCAAAATGATGTTGATGTACAGGCCCATGACCTGGGATTTATTGCCATTGAAGAAGACGGTGAGCTTACTGGCTTCACCATTACTGTCGGTGGTGGCATGGGCGTCACCCATGGTGACCCGGCAACCTACCCACGCCTGGCGGATGTGCTTGGCTGGTGCAGGCCGGATCAAGTGAAGGAAATCAGCGCAGCGATCGTGGCTATCCAGCGGGATTTTGGCGATCGTAGCGAACGCAAACATGCACGATTCAAATATACCGTTGAAGACCACGGGCTGGAATGGTTGCACGAAGAACTTGAGAAAAGACTGGGCTACGCGCTTGAACCGGCGCGTCCGTTCTCGTTCACCGACAACGGAGACCGGTATGGCTGGCAACAATCCGTTGACGGTCGCTGGCATTTGCTGCTGTTCACCGAAAATGGACGGCTGGCAGACACTGACAGGGCTAAGCAATTGACCGGAATGCGTGAGATTGCGCGCATACACAATGGTGATTTTCGCCTGACGCCCAATCAGAACGTAATCATTGCCAATGTTGATGAGTCAGAAAAAGCCGGCATCAATGCACTGGTTGAGAGCCATGGCCTGGATGCCTACAAACAGCTTTCCCAACTCCGCTTACACTCGCTGGCTTGTGTGGCGCTGCCAACTTGTGGACAGGCCATGGCAGAGGCAGAACGTTATCTGCCTGACCTGATTGGTAAAATTGAACAGTTGATGGAACAGCACCAATTACAGGACCAGCCCATCACCATACGTATGACCGGGTGCGCAAATGGATGTGCGCGGCCCTACCTGGCTGAAATCGGCCTGGTGGGTAAAGCGCCGGGACGTTATAACCTGCTTCTCGGCGCGGCGTTCAATGGCACACGCCTGAACCGGATAGTCAGTGAAAACATCGCTGAGGCAGAAATTCTCTCAACGCTGGATCTGTTATTCGGAGACTACACTGGCAATCGACAAAGCAACGAAACTTTTGGCGATTTCATTGTCCGAACCCATCCGGCGTGGCAAGCAGAGGTCGCGTAAAATGACTAGAGCCGCTCTCAAACTTTGTATCCCGGAACCAGGCAGAAGCTGGTCAGAATCACAACTAAACGCGGTAACCCCGTGTCTCGAGCGGCTCTCCGCGATCGATCGGGTGCAATGGGCGTTGGATTTCCTACCTGACCAACCGATCCTGACTTCCAGCTTCGGTGCCCAGTCAGCGGTTATGTTGCACCTGGTCTCATCCCTGAAACCAGACATTCCAGTGGTGTTGATCGACACGGGCTACCTGTTTCCCGAAACCTATTCATTTGCTGATCAATTAAGTAAACGGCTGTCACTGAATCTCAGGGTGTTTAGCGCCGAGCTCTCACCGGCCTGGCAGGAATCGCGGTTTGGCAGGTTATGGGAGCAGGGAAAAGAAGGGATCCAACGCTATAATCAGCTGAACAAGGTTGAGCCCATGGTACGCGCACTGGAAACGCTACAGGTGGGCACATGGTTCAGTGGTCTGCGGCGTAGCCAATCGGACAGCCGCCGAGAGACCAATATTGTTCAGGCCCACGGCAAGGTGGTGAAAGTCCATCCGCTGGCGGATTGGTCCAATCAGGACATCCATGCTTACCTCAAGACACATGCATTACCCTATCATCCGCTGCATGATCAGGGTTATGTTTCGATAGGCGATCGTCATACCAGCCTGCCATTGAGCGCGGTCAGGAATGAGGAAGACACCCGGTTTTACGGGTTGGTTCGCGAGTGTGGCTTACATGAACCCGAACGGTTTAAAGCGTAAACCCTGCACAACAGTTTTTGAGTTGAGTACCAAAGACCGGATGCTTGTGCACCGGCTTGAGGCCCGGGAATGGAATCACGTTATTTTTATCTGGCTTGCCTTCAATAGCTAACACGATGCTGTTTCGGCTGGTGCCAGGCACCACTCGTTCAAGGAATCCATACATGTATTCATTTAGGAACCGGTCTCTGCGAAAACCTACCCAGGTAACCAGTCTGGGGAATAAATGACTGGTGTTAATCGCCACCAGGCCACTATCCCGTTGCTCGTCAAAAGCCATGCAGGCGAGGATGCCGATACCCATGCCTTTGAGTACATAAGTCTTGATGATATCCGGGTCTTGCGCCGTGAACACAACGTTTGGTTCAACTCCAGCGTTGCTGAATACTTGTCCTAAAGAGGATTCTTCATTGAACGAATAGGTATACGAAATGATTGGATACTGGACTATGTCTGCCAGACTGGGATTTTTCAGTTTGACCAGCTGATGATCGTCCGGTACCAGGATGATCCGCTCCCAACTGTAGATCGGCAGTGTTACCAGATCGTCAAACAGTTCGTTTTGTCCGGATGCGATGGCGAAATCCGCTTGATGATTCAGTACCTGTTCTGCAATTTGCTCGGAGGTTCCCTGGTGAAGCCGTAATGAGATGCCCGGATATTGCCGTTGGAATGATTCCAGCATGTCGGGTAAGACGTATCGCGATTGTGTGGGTGTGGTGGCAATCACCAGCTCACCCTGCTGCTCTCCTGCCAGGTCGCTGGACAAGGACTTTATATTTTCCGTCTCGGCAAGAATTCGCCGGGCTCGCTTGACCACCTGTTGCCCGGCGTTTGTAAGAGCTGCAAGACTTTTGCCTTTACGCACAAATAACTGCACAGACAATTCATCCTCCAACAAACGTATTTGCTTACTGACGCCCGGCTGAGACGTATACAGTGCCTCCGCAGCAACGGTAATATTCAATCCGTTGTCGACGATGGCGATCAGATAGCGTAGTTGTTGCAGTTTCATCAGGGATCCCCTGTTTATTCCATTTTCTGTCGTGTATTAATACACAAGTTCAGTACCAAAAAAAAACCACCCGCCTTTTGGGCGGGTGGTTTTGCAAATAATCTTTCAGGAACAGATCAGCAGGCCACACACCCCGAGGGTGGCAGACACATACAGATACAAACCATTACTTTGTTATTTGTCATTGCTTGTCGTTCCATTAACACTTGGTATAAGAGTAGGGGCTGATATGGCGTTTTGCAAGGATTAATTGCAAACCGCTTATTACCATTGGCTATATTGATAACAGTGATTAGCTTTTCAATCACAGGTTCAGTGCCTGACATTGGCAATGATTGTCTATCAATCTACCTTCAGTTTTCTCAATACTTCATCTGCCAGTTCCTCAGCCGTGTGTTGACCACCGTCGAGGTGAACATCTGCTCGCTCGGGTGGTTCGTAATTTGAACTGATAGCGGTAAAATTGAGGATTTCGCCTCTGCGGGCCTTGGCGTACAGACCTTGCGGATCTCGAGCTTCGCAAACTTCCAGCGGTGTATCGACAAATACTTCAATAAATTGGACGTCCCCTGCGATGTCCCGTGCCATTCTGCGTTCATGTCTGAACGGGGAAATAAAGGAAGTCATTACGATCAGACCGGAATCAGCCATCAAGCGGGCGACTTCTGCTACCCGCCGGATGTTTTCAACCCGGTCGGCATCAGTAAAGCCAAGATCTTTGTTCAATCCGTGGCGGAAATTATCCCCATCGAGAATATAGGTATGGTAATTCTGCGCGGCAAGCTTTTGTTCGACAATATCCGCGATGGTTGATTTCCCGGACGCCAACAGACCTGTGAACCAGATAATCGCCGGTTTGTGGCCATTCATTTTTGTACGCGATTCACGGTTGATCTCAAAAGACTGCCAGGACAGGTTTTGCCCGCGTCGCAATCCAAAATCAATCATACCGGCGGCGACCGTGTTGTTGCTGATACGGTCGATCAGAATAAATGCCCCGGTCGCGGCATTTTTGGAATAGGCATCAAACGCAATGGCGTGAGCGGTGGCGAAGTTACATACGGCGATTTGATTCAACTCCAGCTTCGTGGCCGGAAGGTGTTCGGTGGTGTTGACGTTTATCTCATACTTCAGGTCGGTGATTTGTGCTGATGTGACCTGTGTGCCGATCCTGAGCAGATAGCTGCGTTCAGGCAGCATGGGGTCTTCATGCATCCAGATCAGGTGAGCCTGGAACTGGTCACTGCGCTCTGGCGCTTCACCAGGAAAATGCAATATGTCACCCTGGCTGATGTCGACTTGTTCTTCAAGTGTAAGTGTTACCGCGTCACCAGAGCGGGCCGAGGTCAAATCTCCATCCATTGTGACTATTCGTTTTACGCGACTGCGCTTGAGCGATGCGGCCACCACCACTTCATCACCGACACGCACTTCACCACTTACCAGTGTGCCGGAATAGCCGCGAAAATCCAGGTTTGGACGATTAACCCACTGTACCGGGAAACGAAACTGACCCAAATCCCTGGCCTCCGGCTCCAGTGTTTCAAGGTACGGTAAAAGCGCAGGGCCTGAATACCACTCCATGCGTTCGCTATGCTCAGTGACGTTTTCGCCCAGCAAAGCAGAGATTGGAATCGCGTGGACGCTGCTGAACCCCAGATTGACAGAAAAATCAGTAAATTCGCTACGGATCTGTGCAAACACCCGCTCTGAATAGTTTTTCAAGTCAATTTTATTGATCGCCAGGACGATGTGTTTTACACCGACCAATGACAGGATATAGGCGTGTCGGCGGGTTTGGGTAGAGACACCCAGGCGTGCATCGATCAACAAAACGGCAGCATCGGCTGTAGACGCACCGGTCGCCATGTTACGCGTGTATTGCTCGTGCCCCGGTGTATCGGCAACGATGAACTTGCGCTTGGATGTCGAGAAAAAACGATAGGCCACATCGATGGTTATACCCTGTTCACGTTCCGCAGCCAGGCCGTCTACCAGCAGCGAGAAATCGATATCGCCAGCGGTCGATGTTCGTCCTTTGCTGTCACGCATCAGCTCTGCCAACTGATCATCGTAAAGCAACTGGGAATCGTAAAGCAGACGGCCTATCAATGTGCTTTTGCCATCATCCACGCTGCCGCAGGTAATGAATCTGAGCATGCTCTTTGAGCTTTCCTGATCGATAAACTGCTGCAGGTTCAGTTTTGCGTCAGCCACTGAAGACATCAGAAATACCCTTCCTTTTTCTTTTTTTCCATCGAGGCTGACTGGTCGCTGTCAATTAACCTGCCTGATCGTTCCGAGTCATGTGATGAACGCATTTCCAGAATAACTTCTGCCAAGGTGCCGGCGGTGGACTCAATGGCAGTTGTCAGCGGGTAGCAGCCGAGAGTACGAAAGCGGATGGAGCGCATTTCAATTTTCTCACCCGCCTCAAGCGGGAAGCGATCGTCGTCCAGCATGAACAATGCGCCTTGGCGATCCAGTACCGGCCGTTTCGCCGCCAGGTACAAGCCGGGAATCGGTATATCTTCAAGATAGATGTAGGTCCACACATCCATTTCGGTCCAGTTTGAAAGCGGAAAAACGCGCATGCTTTCGTCCGGATTGATACGCGTGTTGTACAGTGACCACAATTCCGGGCGCTGGTTTTTGGGGTCCCAGACATGGTTCTTCGATCGATGTGAAAACACCCGTTCCTTGGCGCGCGATTTCTCCTCGTCCCGACGGGCACCACCAATGGCTGCATCGAATTTGCCAGCGTCCAGCGCTTGTTTGAGCGCCTGTGTTTTCATCACATCGGTGTAACGGGAACTGCCGTGGGTGAACGGATTGATGTTTTCCTTGAGGCCTTCCTGGTTGGTATGCACGATCAATTCCAGGCCCAAACGCGCGACTGTCTCATCGCGAAACTCGATCATCTCTTTGAATTTCCAACCCGTATTCACATGCAAAAGAGGAAAAGGTGGTTTAGAAGGGAAAAATGCTTTTAAGGCAAGATGCAGCAGTACGGACGAGTCTTTACCAACAGAATAAAGCATCACCGGTCGATCGAAGTCGGTCGCGACCTGGCGTAATATTCTGATGCTTTCGGCTTCAAGCCGTTGCAGGTGAAAATGTGAAGCTGATGGCATGGCAACCCGAACAGGATAAAACGCTATTGTCACGCCAGGCGGCGGGCGTGACAATAGCTGATCGGTTTTATGTATAGAACTTTTTGTCGCAACGGATGGTAATTATCCTTCTGCAGATCTCCGCTGGTGTTTTTCGTTGCGATGATGCTTGCGTTCTGATGCCATGTTTTCCAGTTCAGTGCGTTGCTCATCGGTCAGATATCCAAGCACTTCAGCCATGGCCCGACTGGTCATAACCAGGCGTTCGGCTGCCAGCTCGCCTTCTTTTGCAGCCAGTTCGGCGACGGCTGTTTCATCGTACTCCGGGGCTTTTATCAGGTGCTTCAGTTGCATGTGACCTGCCTTCGTTTCTTCCATGACTGAGCGAACGTCGCTTTTTAACTGTTGCATGACGGCATGGATGCTCTC
>SMVA01078577.1_pt1 | contig 20926 bp, 26 predicted proteins | sample 2456451 | NCBI WGS metagenome assembly SMVA01 (sample SAMN11095933, study PRJNA526329) | marine sediment metagenome | biome: Marine sediment; feature: Surficial sediment; material: Deep marine sediment; isolation source: Hadal surficial sediment | place: Pacific Ocean | collected 2014-05 | depth... | reverse complement strand
TTTTAGTTATAATAGCTTGGGGGAAACTATTAAACTGCCGCCAAAGTGAGGCATAACTTTGAAGGATAGGCCTGTACCATCCCTGGGCGCTTCTGCGCCCGGAGTACTAAAGTACGTTAAAATCTATCCCGTCCCTATATGAAGAAGCTGTTAGGGTTATCTTGGCTCTGAACCTATTAATATCATCAATATCACCACGATTTATGTTGACCGGTTCGGCTATGATTTTATCAAAATAGAACAGAGCATCATCATTATTATCCAACTGAAGTAGGTCTCCAGTATAACTAGTATTGAAAGTACCGTCGTAATTCAAAGGCTCACCATCCCTATAATCAACTACAGGAATATGCCTTTGGAAAAAAGAATCATAAATCCATTCTGTAAGATCGTCTCTTTCGGAAGAAGAAGTGGCAAAGAGGTGGATAGTAAATGTTCTTACGATTTTCCTGCCACCCCCTAATTGTCGTCCTTCCTTTTTATATCCTCCCATTTCTACAGCAAGAATGGGGGCGTCGGGAGGATCTATTCCGGGCCAAGCATCTAAAAGAGAAACATAGTATTGAGAATAATCTACTTCAGTAGGGACTCCATCCGGGGTGGTGGTACCTCCAGAAGCTATAATAGCCCCGTCCTTGTAATTGACTGTGTAATTGGAGGGGTCAATTATACCCCCTGTAGCATTTCTAACCTCTACTTGAGTAGTCTGTTCCTCAGTTGGAGGGGAGTTGGGAATTAATGTTCCAGAAGTCACTGCCTCAAAATAGACCCAACCACGCCCGTCCTGCAGAAAGTTAGGAAACCATGTAATATTAGCTTCAAAGCGCTCTCTTTCTGGACTGTAGGTTAGAGGATTATTGACTACGCGCTCGGTCCACTTTATTGGAAGAATAACTTCTTTCAACCAGTGTTGTAAGCTCATATCCTCTAGCTTAGCTAAGGTTACTGTCATAGTTTCTTGCCCGCCTGGGCCGCATCTATTGCCTTCTGAACAAACGGCCTAATATGGAATTCATTTAATGCCTCTGCAAAGATGTCCAGAGGTGAAAAAGCAGAAAAGGGGTGCCTAACCGTTGACCAAGTTAGTTTACTTTTCCAAGGGCTTTTGCTATCAAAGAAATCTCCTCCGCTTAGCATGAAACCCGGAGCGCTCTTAAATCTACCCCAAGTAGAGTCCCATTTACCATCTGGAAATACTTCTTGATATGTTTCTCTAGTTATCCAGGCCCAACTTCCGGCCAGTCCTTCCAAATAATAAACCATCCAAATCAAAGGCGTGTTACTATCAGTGTCGGGTTCGCCACCATATCCCAAGAAAGATTTTTCTCCTAAGTTTAGTTTAATTATACCACTGGTCCTATCGAAAATAAAAGTCTCTTGTGCTTCTTCCTCTAATTTATCTTTAAATGTTCCTCTCCAAATGGTGGGGTTTGTCGGGTCCTCGTCGGACAACGTGTCCATTCTTTCTCCTAGCTTATCATAGTGAAACATTATCAAATCTATGAGGTGAGGAATAGCTTCGTTCTTTATTACGGCCGCTATATTATCTTCAACCAACTTTAGCTTGGCCTTAAGAAATCTATCTACGGCGGCTCCTTGTTCTTTTGATAATGATACCTTAACCTTTATGCCCATTAACTGTCTCTACCAGTTCTTGTTCCTCTTAGAATGGGTAAATCTGTGGGGCCCTTAATACGTCTTCTTGGATCCTCTCTTGGATCTGTGCTAGTTCTAAATTTATCAGTGGTTCTCTGACCTATCTCTGTCGTCAGCATAGTGCATTCTGCAATCGCCTCTACTCCGCCCAAACCTCTAACAATAGGAGGGGTAAATTTTTCACATTTTATACCGCCGTGAACCATAAAAATTTCATTGTTTAACAACAACTCATAATGACAAGCTAATGTCTTAACTAATAAACTGTTCTTGCCTTCCTTACCTGCTGCCATCTGAACAAATCCACCCTGGCGGTCGTCGGCAGCACTAAAGAAGTTTATCATCGCAGGAATACAAAGCTCTTTACTGGTAAAGAGCTGTCCTTCTCCAATACATACGGGGCATCTGCCGCCCGTAAAGGAGACGGGGCTAATAGTTCTTTCCTGATCAGTAGACGAAAAGATGGTCGAGGCTGATGTAAAAGAAGCATCAAAAACATTAGAGGACTTCTTGTTAATAGAATCCCAAATACAGTTGGGACAATCTACAAACATTGGACTTTCCTGAACAATGGTCAGGTTTCCAGAAAGATCTAGTACCAGCTGCTGAGTTAATTTTTTAAACTCGGTCTTTATGCTGTTAGGCACTAGTTTTCTGGGCATTAGTCTATCCTGACCCCCTCCAAAGCATAAGAGGCACTGAAGCGGGCGCATTCTATTAGATCTCGGATCTTACTCTTTAGATCATTAAGGTCCTCAGTTCGAGCCATGATGGTTCTACTATTGTCATAAGTAGTATCACCATCTCTAATCATAACGGCCTTCTGCTGAGCCTCTCTTAACTCTCCCTCCAGTAGGAGGACGGCTGCTTGCATAATTAACATCTCAGTGGTTATCTGGGTTGTAGTTAATCCACAAGAAACTAGAAGATTACTGGCCCTATCGTAAGCCAAAAGAATCTCTCTGTCAGAGAACCTAAAGCTGTTATAAAAGATATCTAACGTTCCTGTAATACAAGGATCGCTACCGCTAAAAGTAAGATAACGATATCCCAACACTTGCGGATCCGAGAGACTTGTCTTATCGATACCATCTAATCTAACTCTCTGGGGCCACCCCTTAAACTCTATTAGTTCCCAAGTACACTGGTCAGAAGAGATCTGGGAGGCGCATGCAAACTGAGAAGTAGAATCTGAAGAATCATAAAAATCCCGTTCAATAAGACCAAGGTCTCCTAAGGTTACTCGAATAGACTCAACGATCTCCCTATCCTGAGTAGAAAGAGCTATCTCAGGCGGGTAGGTCGCGGTCGATTCTGGCACAGAGTACTCAGAAAAATTGCCTGTTTCCTGCGCAGGGTCCGAAAATACACTTGTAACCATCGTCGTACTGTTATTGTATTGCGCTTTGTAGTAGGTCGACGGCGTCGAAGTTAAATCAAGAGACGTATAAGTGTCAGCGCCCGTTAGGGCGATTGTCTCTAATTCAGAAAAGGGCCCGTTAACAGAGGTGGCCTTAAAAACCACCAGCTCATCAAAGATAGCCCCTACTTCTACGGCATCAAGCACGGTTATGGTTACAGTGCCCTGCAGGACAGACGTTATTACTGGTTTGAGAACTGACATTTATCTAGGTGTCCTCCTTCTAGAAGTATACTTGTTCTAATCTCCTAATTAAATGTCTCATGTGCGCCTCTTTTCCGGCGCGTAGTTTGCTGGCGGCGAGGGCCTTTTTCAATACTGACCTGTCTCTACATTTATCAATGAGGTTCTTCGCAGTAACAAGCTCACTATCAAGAATCTTTAGAACCAGGGCCCTACTATCTTCTCGGGCGTCGTCTCGCCGGATAAGATTCTTACCAGCCCCCTTAGCGGAGCTTATCCGGGGACGGGCTCCAGTGTCCTCTTCCTCGAAGTAATCCTCTCCCTCGTCTTTGTAAAACGCCCAGACGGGGTCCTGGAAATAAGTTGCTCTGAGCCAGTTAACAAAAGTGGACCCTTTGTTCTTTCCACTCTTCTCTCCTACAACTACGTAGGCCTCTTCAAAGGTGAGGGAGAATCCGGGATTAATGGGTCTCTGTAAAACAAATAAGGTACGATCGCTTTCATTTTTAACAAAACCTTTCATAATTTATTCCTCTCCCTCGGGCATACTGCCCGAGTTAATATATCTAGTATCGTAATATTTATCTAGGTATTTATCGTTGAAGTTGTGAAGGTAGTTGGACAAGCGATGTATTAGAACTGAAGTTATGGTAAGGTCTACCCAATACCAACCAGTTAAATTATACGTTAACCCAAGTAGAAAAACAACTCCGACAGCTACCCAGACTGAAAAACAATATCCGCAACTAAAGAGCGTATCTAGCCAAGTTCCTCCAGACTTAATAAACTTCCTAATAGGCTTGGCAATCTCTGACTTTATAACGAGTTCCGTCAGAGCCTCCGTTAGTAAAACAGCGGATAGAAATTTTAAAACGGAAACAGCAATTACTGAAAATAACATGAAAACTCCTCTACTGATAAACTACGGTACAATTTGCTCCATTAGCAAATGACTCGGTTAGTATGGCCAGCCCGTTGACGTTGGGGAATGAGAATCCAAATTCTAAGGAATTTCCGCGGGCGGTCGCCACGTCTATAATTGCAACAACCAGTCCTGCGGCCGAGGCATTGTTATAAATGGTAATAGTTCCTGCTGCGGAACTACCTCCGTTTACCACAACTCTGAAAAGCTTAACCGTGCCTGATCGGAGAACAGTGGTAGTACTGGAGTCAATATACTCGTGGCGTGTAGCCTCGTCATATAGTGTATGGGTGGTCATTATTTTCCTCCTGTGCCAGACCTTGGTAACAGGGCGGGGAGACCATGTTTTTACCTAGGACAAACCAAGGCCTGGCTAGAATGTCTTGTGTTGATATAAAAAACCGACAGGGGCTAGTTGCAAGACCCTATCGGCAACTGTATTTCCCCATAACTGTATACCCCATTATTCTGGATCCTAAAGGAAGGGGACCAACAGGCCCCCCTCCGATAGGATATAATAATATTACGATCGGTCGATAACTCCAATGGCAACCATTCGAGAGTCGAGTAGGGCGAAACCAACTTCCTCCCAGCCGAAGAAACCTTGCTTCTGCTGTCGGAGTAGGGTTGGATCGTCATGAGCCTCAAATTCCTTTCGAACAGGCATCACTAGAGAGTCATTAACGGAAAGATCAAATCCGTAGACCTGAGTCTCACCTGCGGTAGTTACAGCACCATTAGCGTCAACTTCGTTAACGTTAGTTGGAGTGTAATCATTGAAATCACCAGCGCCGTCTACCTGGAAAATACCAAATGCAGAGGCGGCGGAGTTAATGTTAAATCGACCAGTAGCACCAAGCTGGAATACCTCGTGAAGATTGATGTTCCAAATTCGGCCAAGGCCAGCAGCCGTGAAGATCTCTCGGCGTGTGACTGGGTCGATCTGAGTATCAGTCCATTCACGAATGTCAGCAGCATCTTCAGGCGAAATGTAAAGATCCGTTAGAGATCTTCGAGTTCGCTTAAAGCCTACTAGCATTTGGTTTAGAAGTTCCTTGGACAGGAAGTTCTCACCTGTAGAACCAGCGGGTACCTGGTAAATGGGGGCACCTCGCGAACCTAGAAGGCCTTGTCCGGCAAATGCTGTGGTAGCACCTGGAGTAATAACTCTCCAACCAGACTCTTCTTCGTAGTCAGCGATAGCGCGAGCGGAGTTTCGAGCAGCCCTCTCGGGAATGTCGATGCGAGAGTCTCGTGCATAAGTAACCTTCCAATCAGCAGAAACGCTGATGGAGAAGGTGGGCACGAATACTTCCTCGCCTACGCCTTCAATGAAGTTTTGAGCAATATATCCGAGACCGGGCAGTACGAATACTGGGATCTCGAAGTCGTCCGCGACTGGGTAAACAGCCTGCGCACCAGGAGCGAGACGCTCAACAGCAAATAGCTGTCGCATAATTGATGCATCTCTAATCTCCTGAAGGATCGGCACTGTTAGTGCCTGAGCAAACGCCTTATATGCTTCGACACCCTCGGGAGTGTCAATAGCGGCTGTTGCTTTAAATAGTTCAGCGAGCTTTTGTCTATCCATTTTGGATATCCTCCTTTGGGTTTATATTAGTAGCTTAATTCTTAGATTGTTACCTGCTGCAACAGCAGTTGAATCTAGTGAATTTTGAGCAATGGCAACTACGTCAGAATTGACTTCGTTGGCTCCGCCTGCGGTAACAACACCTTCAGCAGCAGTAGTCAACTCGTCTCCAGCTGTATACGTAGTAGCAGTGTTATAGTGGGTGGTGTCATAAATACCCAAATGGGCAACACCTACGGGATCACCCGTGAACGCGTCCGAACTACCCAAATCGCCGGGAAGTCGGAATCCAGTTGGATGAGCAGAAGACTCTGCCCTAACGTTCTGCATGAGGAACCCGTAAGGATCTCCAGATGGTGAACCACTCACGACGGCGACCAACTGATCACCGGAGAGATAAACAACAGCTCCGGCGGTTGCGGTCGCAATCCATTCAGAATCATGAGTTAAAAATTGATTCTGGACAACCGGGTCACGTGGAATGAATACCATGTGTATGTTCCTCCTTATTCAGAGTTTTTATTGTCGTGCTTCTCAGCATAGACATTTTCCCATGCTTGGGTTAGTTCTGCCTTCATAGTAAGATTCGGTCTAAGCTCTTGATCAAGAGCCTTGGCGATAGCTTCGCCTGGGGACATTGATGCCACTTCTTTCTTAGGAGTCTCCTCAGACGCAGTTTCCTCCGTCTCAGTCTTCTCTTCACTTGTATCGGCATCTTCCGAGGAAGAAGTAGTTCGGTTGGCGGAAACTTCCGCTACCTTAGCTACAACTTTCTGGACGAGTTCAACACACTTGGAATCAGCGGTGTCACATCCTAGTCTTTCAGCTATCTCCTTGACTTCATTCTCATCAAGATTGGCCAAATCTAAAACTTTGTCCTCATCCGAATCTTCTGAATCGGTGACATCAAACTTTGCCTTAAGAGCAGATAGTTCGCTCTTATAAGACTGAAACTCTTCATCTGACATGTCCCGAGTCTTAGCGTACTGAGCTTCAGCACTCTCTTCATCAAGGGTTACGCCAGCTTCATCAAGTTCAGCCATACGGCTTGCTGCAGTCTCTTCTCGTGCAATTGTATCTAAAGCAGCCTGGGCTACTGATGCACGATCGTTTGCTTCCTGTAGGGCAGCTTCGAGTTCTACTAGCTTCTCGTTAGCAGCTACCTCAGCCTCTGTGGGCGTGGAAACATCGAGGTTTGCAAGAGCTTCTTCATATTCAGCAACCTTTGCATCCTTTGCCTCTAGGGATGCTTTCAGTGCGTGAAATGTCTCTTTAGCCTCTTTAAGGGCCTCCTCAGCCTCGGCACGTGCCGTGGCGTCTTCTCTGGAAGAAAGGGCGGCCTCTACGCGAGCTTGAACCGCAGCATCGAATTCTTCCTCAGTCATGGACTTAAGAATCTGGTTCATAGCTATTCTTCCTCCTTTTGGTTGAAGTTTGTCCGATTATTGCCCCCGCAATATCTGACAGGTGTGCTCTTTGTGTCACACTTCCTCTCATCTACTCCGTTACCTTTTCCTTCACTAAAAACGTAGTGAAAACGTTAAAAATTTTAAGTCTTAAGTCGGTACTACAACTTGTACTGAGCCCCCGGCCGTCTTGTAAAGGGCGCCGATTTCCAGGCCTCCGTCTAGAGCAAGTCCGGTGTTAGCAAACTCTGGGAGATTTTCCAGTGCAAGTGCCAGTCCCAATTTACCGTCTAATCTACGAAGATTACCATCATCGGGTCTGACATATACTGGTTGTAGGTCTGGCTTTGCCATGTTATATGTCCTCCTTTTCTGTTCTTCTTGTAAAAATCAGCTGATCTTTAGTTACAAATGAATTACCAAATTTGGATTGGAGCTTAGACACTATTACTACTGTGTCTTGCTCCTCTAAAATTTTGATCGCCTTATTAATTGCGACCTCGCGGTCTTGCCCGGCGTCGATCAATTCTGGGCCGGGTCCTATTAGTAAGACAAACCCAGTCATCTTTTCTCTCTCTATGCCGGGGTTTCTACCTTGCGCCATCTTGAACGCTTCCACCTTATGCTTAAATCGACGGACTCCGTCCGCGTCAATAACAGAGGCGGCTTCAATTGGCGAACTAATTATTCGGAAGTTTTTTTTTCAGCAGAAATAAAATCTCGAAGGGAGGCTCTCAAGGACTGCGCCTCAGCAATAATTCTCTCGTTCTGCACCTTAACATCTTCGCTAGCGGCGTCCTTAGACAAAATTGGGCGGCTTAGTGTAGTAACGTTTGTATTGCCGGGTCCTTGATCAATGTGTTCACGAATAGTCTTGGTAAGAGTGTTGTCTTCCTCATCTCTCACTGTTCTATTCCTAGAATTTCTCAAACACTCTGGGGCCTTGGCGCTAGCTCCTATTACAGGGCAGGGCTCTTCGAACAAAGCACACCAGTGCTCGTGGAGTACCTGGGCTTCGGACTGATCAAGGGCGTTATATTGAGTTACTCTCTTCTTAAAGCTCTTGCAAACCTCGTCAGGCCAAGAAGTCATACTACCGGGGCCACCGATACCATTACCGCTCCATCTAGCCGCATTCTCAGAATTTTCTTCAGTAGAAAAAATTCTCTTAATCCCACCGGTCTCTTCGTCTACCTCAATGTAGAACTGTGAGCCGGCAGCTTCGACTGTTACGGTCTCTGGCTTGTCCTCTTTTTCTGCTACTTCCTTATTTCTCAATTCTTCTATTTGTTTTAGGTCAATCACTGCTGTATTCTTCTCCTTCTGATCCTTGACGTCTGCTGTCTCAAGGATTATAGAGTGTGGGTTGGCGGGATTCTTTACGATTCCCATTCCGCTGAAAGTAATTCCTCTAAGAACTCGGGCAGCGGAGTGAACACCCAACTCCTTATTGTCTGCAGTAATCTTCACAAAATTACCTACTAGCTCGGCAGGGTCATATCCTAACGCCGTCGCCTCCTGGCGAGTGATAATGGTATCTCCAATCTTGATATCAAAATCTTTGAAGTAACACTCCATGCTGACCTTCCAGTCACCATTAGATATTTCGTCCGCTAACTCAGGAAAACGCAGCTTATGAATTACGCCCGCTACTACAATATCGATGTCTAGATCGTCTAGATTTGTCCCAGCTTCCTCAGCATCTGCTATGATCTGGTTAGGATCAAATTGTTCCCCATCCTTCTGCAGGAAAGCACACTCATAAATATGTCCAATGACCTTCTCTTCATCGTGCTCGATGTCGATGGCCTTATTTACAACTGTATTGTGCGCCTTTAGCATTTCTGATGGCATGAAGTGCGCACCGTTCTTATTAGTACCAGCGGAAACTAGAATGGATCTAATATACTGAAGATCATTTTGTTTCTCGTCCGGAAATGCCAGGACGGCGGCTTTCTCTTGCGCCTGCTGGCTTATGCTGTCATCTATTATGATGGGAGCATATAGAGTAATCTTGTTTTCCTGTTCAACAGTCATTGTTTCCTCCTAGGATAAAGCAGGCTCTATAGCTACTGCCACTTCCTGCTCCTCTTGTTTAGTTTCCGCATTTAACTCGTACGACTCTAAGAACTCACACAAGTTCGCCAAGCTCCTTCTGGTAGTACATTGGGTTATGTGCGTCTTCTTCTTTTCTTCTTCAATTCTCTCTTGGATTTTGGACATCTTTTCCTGCATCGGGGTTTCTACCTCCTAGTTTCCATTCTTCTTTAAGACCTTAACCAATAGGTCTATAGACTTTTCGATATCTCTGGCTAGTTCTTGATACTTCTCTCTTTCTTCGATTACGTCCTCAAGCCTTCTTTCTGATTGCGCAAGCAATTCTTCTTGCTTCTTTTGATTCAAACGAAAGAGGTAAACAATAGCTACCGCTTCGGCGGCGCTTACTAAGGCAATTAAACCGAATGTATTAAATATTGCACTTAAGAATTCCCACATTAGGCGGCTGCCCTCCTTATCGTTTTAATTTGGATCTACAAATGGCTATCGCAGTGCTCTTCATGGCTTGAGAATCCATACCACTCCGATTCTTTCGTAACTGTGCCTTAACGTTCTGAATGCAACGCTCCATCTTGGCATCTGATTTGAAAGGGCCTGCTAATTCTATTGATGCCTGAGTGAAAGAATCTTCAGGGTTACATAGGCCGGTAGTTTCATTAAGAGTATAGCCCGGCGGGCAGTCCAGAGTGCCTATAGGTCCCTCGTCTCTGGGTATACATGATCCAGATTTTGGATCAAACTTTTCCTCGGGGCGGCAAAGTGGGTGATTTTTTTCGGCATTGGTAATGGGTTCTCCTTTATGCTCCCTAGGTTCCTGGAGGAAAGGAGGTATTCTCTCCTTTCTAGGTCTTCCCATTTTGGCCTGAGCGTCTTCTTTCTCTTCTTCTTCTTCTTCTGTTTCTTTCTGACGCTCTTTATCCCACCGTCTTAAAGCTGACCAGCGAGACCTATTCGATCCCCGATTCTCTACTCTTTTTTTTCGCGCGCCGCCGTTACGACCTCGCGAGCATGGTACAAAAGATGATCAAAAGCATCTTCTATTGCTTTTTCAGAAAAGCCATCCACCGTACTAGCCCGTGCTAAAGCATTTCGTAGTCTTCCGATGTCCACTGAATCGGTGTCATACGGGTCTTCTACATCGGGAGTATGGTGCATAAGAACTCTCTTCTCAGAACCCACCGTAGAAGGCGGGAAAGCGGCGTTAGGAAGATCCTTAGCGTCCACCCTAGACTTTGGCTTATTCTCATCCTGCTCAGATAGAATCCTATCTAATTCCTGAATGAGTCGAGCGGGAGTTAGTTCCTCCACATCGTCAGCGGTGGATTTTGGGCTCTCCGGGCTAGCGCCTGATGGTCGATTCTTATCCCTAGAATCTATTGGGCGGCAGATATTCAGCTTCCCATCCCAAGCAGTGTTAGGCGGACAATCACTAGGAAGGTTTACCTGACCTGCTGGGGGCGGAACTAGTCCTTCTCTGTTACCTGGGTTAGCATCTGCAGCTTCCTGATCGCTATTACCCTTAAAAGCTCCCTTACGGGGCATGCACTTCTTGGTAACAGGATTCATGAACTGTCCCTCAGGACAGCCAGGGCCTTTCTTCTTACCAGGGCCATTGGTAGTCGTAGTAGGATGCGCGTCGGCATCCTCTTCCTCAGATTTGCTCTTCTTACCAAACGGATTGCCCTTCTTCTTCTTCTTATCCTTATCGTCGCCGTTCTTGCCCTTCTTCTTATCTATAATCTTCTTAAGGAAGTCAGGGAGTGCGGCTTCTTCTTCCTCAGACTTAGTCTTCTTGCTGCTGTCTAGAGGAATGCACTCGTTTCTATCCTTATTCCAAATCGTGTCCTTAGGACAATCAATAGGAAGTCTCGTAGGACGTCCCTTAGGCTGTGGGGCAAGATCTCGCTCAGCTGCCTTATCTGTAGTAGTTCCTTCCTTCTGGGAAGGATCAAGCGCCAGGCACTTTCTCTGACCATAATCAAAGAACTGTCCTGCGGGGCACTGATGGTTGACAGTATCTCGTCGACCTTCGGGCTGCTTGCTAATGATATCAGAGTGGCCTTCGGCGGCCTTTAGAGCGTCTACAAATCCTTGGGTTCTTCCACATCGTTTCTGTGAAGCATCCCAAATCATTCCTGGAGGACAAGGCCCTCGGTGCTCTGACTCTTCCTTAGAAGTATATCTCTCTTCAATAGAATTCTTAATCTCAGCAGCCTGTGTTTTTCGTAAGTCCACAATCACCTGAGAAAATTCTGACTCTGTGGTAGCCTTTGCAAAGTTCTGCACCTCAATTCCACAGGACTTAGCGCGCGCTAGAATCTTTCTACGTAGGGTTGCCTTCTCACTGGAAGTAAGGCCCTTAGACTGATTAAAGCGTGACATGGCATTTCTAACTCTATTACAACTATCAAGAGGGAACTTTCTCTTCTCCGGAACTCCGAAAGCACTATCCGGGAGGGCCTTTCTCCTACTACCTAATGGCTCGGCCTCTTCCTTATTCTCCTCTTCTTGACTATCTTCTTCTAAGGAAGCCCTGGATTTCTGCAGTTCTCTGTTAAATACCTTAGATATCCATTCGTGAGATGCGGTAATAGTAGGCAGTGTAGAATAAGAATCTCCTAGATTATACTTAGAAGCGGCAATCGTTAAATTATGTAGAAGGGTCGTCTGCTCAGCAGGAGTAAGATCTTCCTTAAGCTGATCAAACGCATTGATTACCTGTTCTGCCTTCTCCTTGGTATTAAGGGGAAACATCTGCTTCGAGGGGAGACCAAAATCTACTCCTTCAACTGTGGATAGCGAAGCAAATTTAGTATCACTAAATACTTCCGAACGATCTTCGTCCATTTCCATGGGATTTACAAACCCAGGATGGCGAGAAACATAGTCGGACTCTTTTCCAACTGCATGCTGCATGACTTCAAATTTCACTACCTTGTGGCTGTGTGGATAAGACTCTACAATACCACCGATGGCTACAGAAGTCATTCCATTCCCATCCATGTCTACGGTTACCATGTGGGTATGTCCGTCTACTGGGTCGGGGGATGTGCGGGCAACGCGTCCAAAAGCTACTTCCTTCTCTTCGGAAGCGGATGCGGATGCGGATGCACCCAGTTTGGTATCCTTGTTTAGAGGAATGCACTCTCTCAAAACAAAGTCAAACATCATGTCCGCAGGGCAATCGTGATTAACGGTATCACGTCGTCCCTCTGGTTGCATCTGAACGATTTCGGGATGGCCGCCCTTTCCAGGTGCGGCTGCGTCTTCTTCTTCGTTTTCCTCAAAAGCGACCTCATCAGAGTTTTCCTCTTCGGCCTCTTCTGTGGGTACACAACGTCGCCGAATAAAAGAAAAAGTTGTACCTTCGGCACAACTTTCTGGTGTATCCATCTCTTCTGCGTCAACCGCAGTCTCTGTATTGGCAGATGCCAGTTGCTGATCATTGTCTTCACGGACAACTTCGCCTCTCCATTCGGGGCCCTGTTCGTCGTTTAGACTTCTGGTATATGCCGTATGATCCTGCCCGCCTATTGGTAAGCAACGCCCGCTTGCCGGGTCTTTGCGATGCCCTTCAGGACACTCCTCACCAACGGTGATAGCAAACTCCCTTACTTCTTTAATAAAGGAAGCAGCGGCAGTTAAGCTTTCTAGCTTTTCATTATCCTTACTCATGGTTTTCTAACCTCCTCCTCTTGAGTTCCTATTTCTAGGCTTCTTGCGTGGACTAGTTCTCGGCTTACCCTTACTAGGGGTTTTCGCCGGGGCCCCTCGGGGCCTCCCTTCACTTGGGGTCCCCTTGGGGGTCCTCTGTGTCTTCTGAATGTTTTCTTGAACCATCTTTTCGATGTTCTTCTGGAAGGCGTCAAGGTCCTTCTTAGTAACTGTAGTATCCTTACCACTTGGTGTAGTATCCGTCTCCGCTGGCGGAATAGTTGCCGGAAGCGCCTTGGAATTATAAGGTGAACCGATAATACCAAGAATTCCTGCCTGGACCATTGGGGCCTCTTGCTTCATGTTAGCAAGCTCATTACCAAAGTCCATACCAAGCTTCTCAATACCGGACTCGTAAGAAATGATTCTACGATCTATCATGCCCTGAATAACGCTCATCATCATGATCTCGTCCTTGAGAGCGTTCTCGTCGAATCTAACCGTCGGGTATCTATCAAAACCCATTGCCAGGGCTACTTCTTCGTACTCGTGGTTAATCCACCGACGGACGCAGCGACGAGCATAGTTTATCTCTTCTGAAAAAGACTTAGCGGCCAGTTCAACAGCCTTAGAATTTCCTTGTAAAGTTCCGTCCAAGAGGGCACGTGAGACTCCGTAGGCCTGGCTTAGATCGTCATTTACCTGCGCAAATTTATCTTGTCCTAGAATTGTGCTTATCTCTGGGAAAGTAATCTTCTCAATGTCTAGGGTGTGGTTCCAAACAATATCAAAACTCTTACTGGGGGTATCAAATAGTGCAGCCACCGTCTCCAACTCTGCTTGGCTCGTAACGGGATGCACGTCGTTACCTATAGTGATCTTAAGAATGTAGTTAGTAATTCCGTCTAGAGTAGAATAATCTGCTTTCTGTAAAGCATCCTTATACTTTAAAGAGTCCATGGCCCTAGTGAGCTTGGGGAGAGGGTACCTCTCATAATCCTGTCTACGATAATCGCATTTACCAACCAGCTCTCTTGGTAATTTTACAGGCTTATTCTTCTGAATTTGATCCTTAAGTTCTTTAGGAAGCTTAGCAAGAAAGGCCCTCTGCTCAGGGGAAGTCTTGGAAGCATTTTTTAACAAGTCTCTCACTTCAGTAAATGCTTCTGGCTTAAGAAGGGTCTCTGTTTGGTCGAACATTAAAGGACCTTCAATAATAACCATGGACGGATTAAGAATGGTATAGTTTAGGGGCACGAATGCTTTAGACCAAATCTTCTTGGCCGCTGCGAACTCTTTATCCGCCATAATCTTCTGCATATCAGACGTAGTCTTGAAAGCGTTGGTTGCATTCCTTTGATTTATAATCTGCTGAAAATTTTCTGGCTTTAGTTTTGGATCAAACTTACCTACAGTCTTAAAGGTTCTTACCATGCCAACTCTAAAGAAATCGAAAAATATCTTCTCCACGGTCTCCTGAAAACCAACCTCATCATTCCAGGTATCATAAAACAACTTAATGTCTGGATTGTCGACATCGTTCTTAAACCCCTTAGAAGCAAAATTAGTAAGAGTATCAATTACAGTGCCGTAGTGTCCGGCGGTCTTATAGAGGTCTATAGCGTTCTGATAAACTTTTTGGGGTTGGATCTTAAGAATTCCTGGACGTAGCTCATCCAGAAGATCGAGATCTACTCTTCGTGTAAAGTCCCGGGTGATAGTAGCGGCTCGTTCTCTATGAGAGAAAGGGCTTCTCTCTCCGTTCTTTCCCGTCAAAAAAGCAAGGTCTTTCGCGGGGCGTCCTCTTTGTCCAACATCTATTTCTAATTCGTGAACTCCCTCTCTTACTTCTTTGTGAGATAGAACTTCAGAATTTTTCAGACCTTTGTTTAATTCGTCCTTTACTTTATCGGCCATTCAGCTATCTCCTATCTCTTTGGCTTCGTCTTGGGAGTTAGAACCGCTGCGGGGCTTGTAAGAACCTTTCTTGTTCGCCCGGTGATGCGATCCATCATTTTTTTCTTATACTCATCTGGATCCCGAAGCATATCTAATTTATCTCTCATAACTTCGGGAATATGGTCCTGCATTTCTGAAATGCGCTGATATCCACTGGGGAGCCCAGGGGTGGGGGTGTTTCTTCTAGGGGTTATTATTCCAGCGTGATGAATCTCACTATCTGGGATTCCTTCCGCCCATAGAAAATCATAGATTCCCCGAGCTGCTAACATAAAGGCGGTATACAAGTCCTTCTTTTGAAGTCCGTGTCCCGCTCCTTTAGGAACGTCAAAGTGAATCTTACCAGTGGGAGTCTCGCTAATAATAATAGTTTGCATCTGCTGGAGAGTTCTGGAAATGGTTGCCCACGACTCTTCGTCAGCTGGTCGCGGTACATCTGCTTTGGGAGGGGACGGGAAAAGAATTTCTCGTCTCTCTAGTAACCTCAAAGCTGCAAAGTTGGAATCAGAAATAAACTCGGTTCCAAAATTACACATGGTCAGGATGTGTCTTCCTGTCTTTTGCTGGTGGGCCTCGTCCTCGGCGTCCAGAATAGGTCCGCCTGGAAGGCCCCTATGGTTCTCCGCCAAAATATCCTTGATGGCCATTCCCCCTCCACCTGCGTCCATATAAATAGATTGGACATTAAACGCCATGCAAAGATCTTCTAGGACGGAGGACATCTTAGGGAATGTTTCTTTCTGGTATTCTAGAGCGTGAACTACGCGGGCGGGATTATTGATTTCAACAACTACAATAGCGAAGGAGTCTTCGCTGCGGGCGGGGTCTACACCTAAAATATAACTTTTTCCGGTGGTTCCTGCAACCTGGGGAGCGTAGTCTTTGTCTTTACATGATTCTAAAAGTGAAGCTTTATAGAATCCATCTGTATCTGGGATGAAGGCCGCTTCATACTCCATGCTAAATTCAAGGCTGGACATTTCCTTCCTTGCGGAAGTAATGTTATCCTCATCCAGGAACCCTTCTGGTAGAAGATTATAGGGAATTCGAAAAACAGCGTACTTCTCGTTCCCAGCAAACATTTCTTTCTTGTACACAGAGTACAGATCGTACATGTGATTAAAGGTAAAGTATCCGGAAGAAGTAATTAGAATTTGGTTGGCTACTTTCTTACTATCTAGGTCACCCTCTTCAACCAGTCCCGCTTCCACCAGCTCCCTCTCTCTTTGAATTCTCGCGACATTCTCCATAGGATCAGCTACGGTAGCGGCCATAGGGCGGATAACCATATTGAAAATCTCTTCCGGAATGTGAGGAAACTCATCACATATGATAGAAAAAAAGCGGGATCCACGAATCTTAGTACCGTCTCCAAGGGGGACAGCTTGTATCTTTGATCCGGGTCTTCCCGCTACTGATTTGAACTCTATATAACAATTGTCAGATTGGTGGGTGGGCCTTTTAATTGTGGCATTCTGAAAAATGGTGGAGCCTTTCCATAGTCTATCACATTCGTCAAACATGAATTTAGACTGTCTAAAGGTAGGCGCAAGTAGTCCAACACGATGTCCCGGATACAACATACACTTCAAGCAGGCGAATACCCCATTAAGAAACGTTTTACCCGACCCACGACACATGATGGACATAACGTAGTTCTTATTCCACATAGCCCTCAAGACTACCTTCTGTATGTCTGCAAGTTTGATATTCAAAAGGTCTTCTGCAGCTATCTCAGGATATTCGCGATAATAATCTATTAGTTGTCGTGATTGAGTTAAAAATTCGGGATCGTCTATCTGCATTAAAAGTTATCTTCTCGTATGACCTTACTAAGCTTCTCTTCCGTTTTTTTATTTTCTTCAAGAAGTCTTTCAACTCGCTGTTTTTCCAATTGCCTCTGTTCATTATCATAATTGACTACAAGATCAACAATGGTGATTTCGCGAGCGTGACGGTCATCCTTCCGATCAATTCTTCTAGCAGCTAGGTTTTCTTTTGCGGATTGTTTGCGCTTATAGATTTTTTCAAGCGCTTGGTTGGAATGAATCATTGCGGCTGGATCATTTTTAGTTGCTTTTAGAATACGCATTTCCAAAATGTCAGATTTAGCTATCTCAAAGATGTCGTCAGCATCAGAAGCTGTCGGCTCTTCGTTTTTGAAATCAGATAGGAACTGTACTACTATACCTGTAAACCGCCTCTTTTCTGAGGCTGTGAATACTTCCCGCTCCGGTATGAGCTTTTTTACCATCTCAGGACTTAGTTTTCGTCCTCTAACAATTTCCTGGGCCTGGGCCGTACCGTCATCCCCATCGTCTTCGACGACCTCAGGAATTATGAACTCTTCTTCTTTCTTCCGGTATTGTCTTAAATTTTTGCGGCTATTGGGATTGTTGTAGTTCTTGGATTTAGGATTAGCTTTAGCTTTTTCTTCTAACTCTTTCTCGTCTACTTTCGGAGAATTAGTTTCATCTGTCATCCTTATTTTCCTTTCAGAACACAACTATAGGGGAAGGTGTAGCCTAATCCACCCTCCATAAATAAGGTAGTTGGTAGGTTAACTAGTGGTACTTTTTAATTTGTATTTGTCTGTGGTACTCATCCAGGAGATCTATGAGCACATCTTCGTGGGAGGGAAAAGAACTATATTGGTACGAAAGGGTCCCTACATATCTGTCAAAATCTTCCGTCTCAATATACCTTTTGATATCGTCTATTTCCTTGTCAGACTTAACATCTCGAAGAGCGATCAAAAGCTCCGTTTCGTTCTCTTCAAAGAAATCTGCTTGGTCTGGGTAATTCGCCTTTAATTCCACGAACCTAGCAACACAGCGACTATCAATATCTAACATTGCATAGGAGATATTTTCTCGCCGGTCGGCTGGATGGGGACGGCCCTGCAAAGACTTCCTAATCTTCTGTTTATGTTCCTCAGATTTAGGTCTTCCTGCAAGGGATTCTTTGATTTTTTGACGGGTCTCCTCTGAATGCGTGTAGCCTGGAGGTCGCCCTGGGGGTCTTTCTTCCATTTTAGATATCCTGAACCTCAATATTCTGAAGCTCGCTCTTACGCTCCACCTCAGTTTCAGTATAAGACATTTCGACGGGGCTTCCCAATAAAGTGGCATTTACCATCACTTTAATGTTTTCGCCCTTAACGGAGATTACCTTGGCATCAAAGCCCTTAAAGGGACCATGAAGCAGGGTAACCATGTCTCCGTTTGTAAACCGACTGGCCTTGATCTCAGAGAGCAGTTTTCCCTGGGCAGCCCTCATTTCGTCAATTTCGTATTGTTCTACGGGGCCAGCATAGGTGGTTATCTGGGGGTAGGCGCTTAACTTGTGGAACACTTCCGGGTGGTTATCATACCGGAGAAAAAGGTAACCCTCGTAGAGGGGGCGATCTCTCGTAATCGTACCACGTTTGGTAGTATATTCCTTTTTAATCTGAGGGTAGAAATACTTATCTATTTCCGGGCAGTTAGCCTGAATGAACTCAACAACAAAAGAAATTCTGTTCCGCTTAATTACCCAAGAATGCCACTTTTTCTGGTTAGGCATGACCGTCTCCTTTTCTCATCTATTATAATTATAAGCGGTTTTTCGGGATTATGCAAGCTCTATTGGCCTTTTTTCTTTTCCTTCTCGTGTTCTTCTTTCATTCTTAGAATATCGGAAGCTGTGGCAAACATTCCGGGAGTAAAGTCTCTATCTCCCCTTTTTATTGCTTCGGGGTTAATAACCTTGCAGGCCTTATGACATCCGCCGCAGACCTTTATATACGTGTGTTCTGAACCGTAGCTTTCATATCCACACTCAACGCATTCGAGCGGCACATCTGAACGATGAGAACGTACCACACTCTTTTTGGGAAAGGTAAAAGGAAGTCGGTCTAAGATATGTTTGTTCTTATCGTTATGGTCATGGATCATCTGCTTGTACTTCGAAGATCCCATTTCTTGTTCGACGGGGGACTCCCTTCGGAGCGTCCCGGGGGCTACCTCTGCGTGGCTCCTGGCCAGATCGCGGGGTAAAGAAGAAGAGGAGCTGTTTTCCGCATCCTTAGACATCTTGGAGGCTTCTCTCCGGACTGCGTCTACATTAACACTTGTCTTTGGCTTATTTTTCTTGGGCATTATGAAATCCTATACGATGTTTACTGTGATCGTTGATCTACCATGTGGCTTTCTTAAATAGCCGGACGCGCTTAGTAGTGGGGAGGCCAATGTAGAGGACGTACTCTGTCCTTTTCTACCATCCAAAGTTCCTACTGCTCCCTGGATCAAGTCGGCCTGTGGAGGATTGTTAATAGAAGTGTCCGCAATAATTCCCATAACGTTGTCCGTTCTAGAAGTAACCTGGACAGTAACGTCCATTGGCCCTAACCCTCGGTCAGAGGGGATGGGGTAGGAGAAGACGAAAGTAAAGTTCTTAGTGGAAGCCTGGGCGCTTCGATCTAACTCTCGATGTACAAAAGGCACACCATCAATGAAAAGGGTTGCACCCATTAGGCTGTATATATGACTTGATGGTGCGGACACAGCAATGGTATCTCCGGGAGAAAAAGTGGCTCCAGGAGAAGGGCTGCTAATGCTGGTGCTCGGGAAAATGGCTGCGAAACCGGTTGAGACCAACGTGGCTCTATCTATTTCCTTCTGGGCGTCCAGAGCAGCAGTGTCTACTGACCTGTTAGGAAGGGCTGGGCGCAGATCAGATGGTTTCTGTAACTGTCCTCTGCGAGCGGGTGCTTCAAAACTCTGACCTTCCAAAGGCCAACTTCCTCTATACGCTCTGAAGATTTGATTCCGAGTAGAACCGTAAGACTCTCTGCCCGTAGTATCTCCAAAGTCAATCTCACGGCCGCGAGGGTCGTCTCCTAAAGGATAAGTGGGACGTCTTTTCTCAAAGTCAGCTCCCGGCTCTCCTCTTACTACATTATCTGCGGCAAAAGAAAAACTAAGACCCCGGCCTTCAGTTGTTGTTTTGTCCCTCGTCTCCGCCATATTGTAGAACCTCCTCCATCATTGTGTCGAGTTTTTTAAAATACTCTTCAAGGGTGCCGTTATTGGAGATCTCTACATCACACACGAAGTTTCTCATCGCGGTCTCACTTGAATGTTCGGCACCAACTGTAACGCCGCCTCCCTCACGATCCACGCGGGCTACTACTCCTCCCTGCTTACGGATCCATTCTGCTTCGTTAGGATAGCGAACATCAGATATGGCAAAACAATCGTAACCTTGTTCTTGCAATTCGGGAATCGCCTCGTTGAATACTTTAACAACCCAAATGTCTGGGAAAATGTCTCGCATCTTTTCGCCTAGCTCTTGTAGGAGCTGGCGGGGACTCTTCCCATATCTCGGATCAATTGTCTCTTTAATTTCTTGTGACCCAAAACACTGTTCTCGTGATAGTCCAAAAATAACCATCGCAGCTTTCTTCAATTCGTCTGCGAATGCCACCCTCTTAAGTTTACCTGGATATTTTTCCTGTAAATAATTGGCGGCAGTATCCTTTCCTACTTGTGCAGTGCAACCAAATCCGACTACTTTCATAGTTATAATCCCTTCTTACTTTATGGGGAATCTTCTCATGTCTCGTTCGAGACGTGAAACTCCCTTTTTAATACTGTTAATATTTTTAGACACTTTCTTTATTGCCCTCTCCGCCTTCCTCAGGGGCTCTAAAGCTTGGTCGGAGGGGCGGGTACCGGGAATAACCGTAAACTCTACCATGGCCTCAGGACAATCAAACTTATCTCGGCAAACGCAGCGGTTGCGAAGATAATCGTCATACGTACAAAAGCACACAACTTCTCCGTCCGAGTTCAATCTAACTATCCCATGGGACTTTTTATTCTCTGACATAATTATAACACATCCAGTGACGTTTTGGAGAGGATCTTGAGAGCATGGTCCTCATATTGATCAATATATAATGCTTTGTAATACTCCACGTTCACGCGAGGGAAAGTAACCAAAGAGGGACTATCGTCAAACATCGCAGCTGTGCTACTTACGTCGATTACAATAGGATCGTCTTCCCAATGTCCTCTCATTTCAGAAATGTAAAG
>SMVA01327758.1_pt1 | contig 20943 bp, 21 predicted proteins | sample 2456451 | NCBI WGS metagenome assembly SMVA01 (sample SAMN11095933, study PRJNA526329) | marine sediment metagenome | biome: Marine sediment; feature: Surficial sediment; material: Deep marine sediment; isolation source: Hadal surficial sediment | place: Pacific Ocean | collected 2014-05 | depth... | reverse complement strand
CCCCTGACTCCACAATTCAGTTCAGCACACTTCGAGAATCGCATGCGACGCACGCGTCAGGCAATCAAGAAGGCGCTGATGGACCAGCGATTGATCGCCGGAGTCGGCAATATCTACGCGAATGAAGCACTCTTCCGGGCGCGGATCGACCCCTCACGGCCAGCCAACACGCTTGCTACCGCCGATTTTCGGAGGCTGCACCGGGCAGTGCGCAGGGTGTTGAAAGCTGCCATCGAGAAGGGTGGTACGACGATCCGCGACTACCGTACCAGCACCGGAGAAAAAGGAGGATTTCAACACGTACTGCAAGTGTACGGTCGAGGCGGCGAGCCGTGCGTCCGGTGCCGTACTCGCCTGGTGACCACGCACAGTATCGATGCGCGCGTCACTACCTTCTGCTATCGGTGTCAGGGGATGGCCGAATGAAGGTCGCCGTCGTCTTTGACACGCCGTATGACGGGTGGGAAGACGAGGACTTCAAGAAGGAAGTGACCGCGGAGGTCGAGGAACCCGAATATGAAGTGGCCGAAGCCCTCATGGCCAATAGTCACGATGTACTCCTAATAGGGGTCCATGACGACCTCACACACCTCATCGAACGCATACAGCAATACGACCCGGATCTCGTGTTCAACTGTGCCGAGGGATTCCACGGAGACTCCCGGCTCGATTACGTCCTCCCAGCCGTTCTCGAAGCCGAGGGATTCCCCTATACCGGAACAGCTCCCATAGGCCTGTTGACCTCGAGAAACAAGGGGATGAGCAAGAAGCTGCTGGGGTATCACGGGATCCGCGTTCCAGGATTCGTCACCTATCGATTGACCGACGATCCGACATCGCCACCGGACCTCACGTTCCCGCTGATCGTGAAACCCCTGCAGGAGGATGCTTCTGCCGGAATCGCCAAGGCCTCCGTCGTTCACGATGTAGAGCATTTGGCCGAGCGGGTGATCCACATCCGAGACAGCTTCGGCCAACCGGCCATTGCCGAGGAATTCATCGAGGGCCGCGAGTTGTACGTCAGCGTGCTCGGTAATGCCAGGCAGCTCCAGGTGCTCCCGATCGTGGAGATGGTATTTGACAAGGCTCGAACGAATCCGTACGAACGCATCGCGACCAAGGCGGCCAAGTGGAACGTACCGTACCGTGAACGGAAGGGTATCCGGAACGTATTCGCGCGACCCATCGCGCAGGCGGCCCTCGAGCAAATCGAGGAAATCTGCCATACCGCCTTTCGTGCTCTCTGGCTCCGCGACTATGCCAGGCTCGATGTACGGCTCACGACCGAGAACGAAGTTTGGATGATCGAGGCCAACGCGAATCCGTTCATCAGCTTCGGCCACGACATGGCAAATGCCGCTGAGAAAGCTGGAATGGATTACTATGCGTTCGTCGAACGCCTCGTCACAATGGCAATGGAACGCTATGGCCCTGAAGCGTAGGCACCGCCACCCAACACCACGTCAGGAATTGCGCTGCAAGTGCGGACATAACCTGAAACGGTTCTGGCCATTTTGCCCGTGGTGCGGCCGCGCGCTGACGTGGCGGGACGATCCGCCAGTCACAGACACCGAATGCGGCTACTGCGGATGGGTCGTGTCGGACCTATTCTTCTTCTGTCCGTGGTGTGGATCCGACATCTACGAGGAAGGTTATTCGTCGGTAACGCCGCTCCTGGCTCCCAAGGGATTCAAGAAGCACGCGAAGTGCGATTGGGGCTGCGGCGGAGGCGTGCAGTACCCGATGCCCTATTGCCCATGGTGTGGACGTGACCAAGGATGGTCAGACGACCAGATCGGTACATGCCCTCACTGCAGCCGCGGTGTCGAAGATTGGTGGCATGTGTGTCCATGGTGCGGATTCGATCCTACCGGACAGGACCTGATCAGCGGGGCGCTGGATCGCGTGCGCAACCTGTTGAAGGCTTCGTGGATCAAGGATTGGGGTTACCGAATCCTATTGCGCCCCGGTGTTTCAGGGGTGGACCCCAAGCACCCCAAACTCATCGAGATCGATCAAGCCTTTGTGGTCAATGTTCGGCGCCGCGACGAGATCCCGTGGAACATGCTCGTTGGGCTGATCTGTCACGAGCTTGGTCATTCATTCCTCTATTACCATTGGACCCTGACCAAGACTCGTGACTTTCAACGGTTGTTTGGCGAGGTCCACAAAGCGTATCGCATCCACGACAACACCTGGGTCGACTTTACGAGGAAGAAGGTGACGCGGGTGCATCCGGGGTTCGTGTCCGCCTACGCAGCGACACATCCTCTCGAGGATTTCGCCGAAGTGTTTCGGATCTACGTGACGCGCAAGGGTAAGATGAAAGAGTTGTTCACCGATTTCGGACGGGCGCGCAAGGACGTGTTGTTGTATGAGAAGTTCCTCTTCACTCACCGTTTTGTTCGCTCGCTGAGGGGTTGGCGATAACGTCCGCCCTCGTTCTACCCCTGCGCGACCACGCGCATCTCAAGCGACGTGTCTCCGCGCTCACCGAAGACCGGCCCGCCGTCTATCGCATGCTCGACGCCACGGGCCGCGTCATTTACATCGGGAAGGCCAAGCAACTTCGCACGCGGATCATGTCCTACTTTCGCGCAAAGGGCCCGGACAAGGCCGCGCGCATCCTCCTGGCAACCGATGATATTCAATGGGACTACGTGCCATCGGAATTCGCGGCGCTATTGCGTGAGTTGCGTGAGATCAAGCAGCACCGGCCCGTCTTCAACTCGCGAATGAAGCGGCGGCGGAACGTGGGATTCGTGAAGGTATCGGGTGGACCCGCACCGAAGATTTACGTTGGATTCCGAGCAAGCTCCGGCGATGTTCTGCACTATGGTCCGTTCACACAGGTCGGCAGGCTCGATGATGGGATCAAGGAATTGAACGACATTCTTGGGCTTCGTGACTGCGCGCTCGACGTGTCGATTGCTTTTGCCGAACAACGGGACCTCTTCGAACCGGAACGCCATGCGGCGTGCCTACGCCACGAAATCGGAACATGTCTCGGTCCGTGCGCGGGCTTCGTCACGGAAAACGACTACCACGCCAAACTGCATGTGGCCATTGCTTTCCTGGAGGGCCATGGAATAGATCCTTTGAACCAAGTCATTGACGCGATGGCACATGCCAGCGACGTGCAGCATTTCGAAGTCGCGACGCTCTGGCGGGAACGGTTCGACGCGCTCACCTGGCTGCTGGGAGCGTGCGCCCGATCCCAGGCAACCTTGGAAGGCCTGAGCTTCGTCTACACGGACCCCGGGCCGTTGGGCGACGATCGCACGTATGTCATTCGTCGTGGTACGGTGCGGGCATCGGCACCCACCCCACGATCCCCCATCGAACACGAGGCGTTCCGGGCGCTGGTATCAGAACACGCGGACTCGGTACCCGAGCCCGGCCCAATCCCCGCCGAGGCCATCGACGAAACGGTGCTCATCATGAGTTGGTTCAGGAAACACCCCGGAGCGTTGCGCCGCACGGTCGGGCTCTGCGATTGGCTCGAACAACACCCGGCCCACGCGTAGTGATTCTTTCCGTCATCCAACTCGTGGCCGGCATGGTCGTCCTTTTTGTCGGCGGCGACTACCTCGTGCGAGGTGCCACACGCATGGCCTTGTCGGCAAGAATCTCGACGACGGTCGTGGCCCTCACTGTCGTTGCCATGGGCACCAGCCTTCCGGAGCTAGCCGTCAGCATGGGCGCCGGACTCCGCCACTCGATGGACCTCGCCTACGGCAACATCATCGGGTCCAACATCTTCAACATCGGCACCGTCCTAGGGATCGGCGCCCTGATCGCCATGATCCCAGTGGAGCGCCAGACGGTTCGGGTCGAGTATCCGTTCATGTTCCTGGTTTCCGCCGCCGCCGTGGTGCTCGCTCGGGATGGTTTGGTGGATCGTATCGAGGGCACCTTCCTGATCGTTGGACTGGTGCTCTTCACTGTGTTCCTGATCCGCCACTCGCGTCGAGACGTTTCAGCTGCTGAGGCAGTTGAACTGGAGCGAGAGGTCGAGCGAACCGCTCACCCGGATCTCAAGGCTGGCGCCGGGTGGGGTAAAGCAATCATGGCTGTGATCTCGGGTATGGTCGCACTCGCGCTGGGCGCGGATCAAGCCGTGAGAGGCGCCGTGGAGCTGGCAGGGATCTGGGGCGTGCAGGAACGTATCATCGGCCTAACCGTCGTCGCGCTGGGGACGAGTCTTCCCGAACTAGCTACCACGATAGTCGCGATTCGACGAAATCAACCCGAGATGGCGCTGGGCAACATCATCGGATCGAACATCTTCAACATCCTCGGCATTCTCGGTACCACCGCTACGGTGCTCACCGTTACCGTCAATTCAGAGGCCATCCGCATTGACGCGTGGGTCATGTTGGCATTTTCGGCCGTCATCTTTCCGATGATGTATTGGGGCAAAGCGATTCGTCGACGAGACGGGATCGTGCTACTGACGGGATTTCTGGCGTACATGACCTATTTGGCAACACACGCAGGAGTAGGGTAGCCCCGCCACCGGTTACTGCTGTTCAGACCAGCGGCACGAGCCTCGCCCGAGGTGGAATCCCAGGCTCCAATTCCATGATCCCGACCGAAGCCACCAACCCGTGACGTGGATCCCCCGCCGATCCGGGATTCATTACCGTCACCGTCTTATCCACCAACTCGAGCTTCGGACGGTGCGTGTGCCCATACACGATGATCTCCGCATCGGGAAACGCTTCGTGCAACACGCCGGGGGTGGGTGACCCGAACTGATCGCCATGAGTCACCACGATCATGAACCCATAAAGCATGAGGTTGGCGACCTTTTCGCAGCTGTCACGAATGTCGGAATCGTCCATGTTACCGTACACCGCCGTGACCGGTGCAAGCGCTTCGAGGTCGGTGAGAATATCGGGTGCTCCCACGTCGCCGGCGTGCAGGATATGATCGACCTCGCGGAAGACATCCAAGGCCTCATTGGGTAGCACGCCGTGCGTGTCGGAAATGATACCGAGGCGCATCTAAACGTCGATCGTCAATCGTCGATCGCCGATCGCGGCACCTACAATCACCCGTCCCACCGCGGTACCAGATCGGCATCCACGCCCATATGATCCAGTACGCGTTGCACCATGAAGTCGACGAGGTCACCGACCTTCTCCGGTCGATGGTAAAAACCCGGTGCCGCGGGCATCACGACAGCCCCGGCTTCAGCCAACGTCGTCATGTTGCGCAAATGAACGAGGGACAGTGGCGTCTCGCGGGTTACCACAATCAGTTTGCGACGCTCCTTGAGCGCCACGTCGGCAGCTCGCTCGATAAGCGACCGACTGCTCCCAGCAGCGATAGCCGAAAGGGTGCCCATCGAGCACGGACATATCACCATCCCTGCGCTCTGGGCCGATCCCGAGGCAGGCGTTGCGCCACGGTCAGCATTGTCAAAGACGGTAACATGACCCCACGTTCCACCAGTCGCTGCCTTCAGCCCCTCCAGAGAATCGATTCCCACTTCTGTATCGAAGAGGCGCCATCCGTGACTCGAGACTATGAGGTGCACGGGTGTGCGCGCATTCACGAGCGCTTGCAGGAGCCGAACGGCATAGGGCGCCCCCGATGCACCAGTCACACCCACGATCCACGGTTGGGTCACAACAAACGATCTCCCAATGCAAACACGAATACCACCACGCTCATGACGCCATTCATTTGAAAGAATGCCGCGTCCAATCTGCCCAGGTCACCCGGTTTCACAAGATGGTGTTCCCACGCCAGTATGGCCGCTGCAACCACGATTCCAACGTAGTACCAGGTCCCAAACGGTGTGCCCAGCGCAAACACGACCAGCATGAGTATTGTAATGCCATGGAGCACCTTCGCGGCTAGAATGCTCCACTGCTCACCGAGAGCAACCACGGCGCTCTTGAGCCCATGCCCACGGTCGAATTCTTCGTCCTGCAACGCGTAGAATATGTCGAACCCCGCGACCCACGTCAGTACACCCACGGCGACTGCAACGAGCGCCCACGGTGGTTCGCTCCACCTACCGGTAACCGCCAGGTAACCGCCTACGGGCGCAATGGCGAGGCTCGCCCCCAACCAGAGGTGCGACCAACTCGTAAAGCGCTTCGTGAAGCTGTAGGACAAGATCCAGACCAAGGCCACCGGAGAGAGAATGAGACAGAGCGTATTCAACGCGGCGGCGGAGCCTACAAACACAACGGACGCAAATATGACGGCCCCTCTCGCTTGTCCGACGGTCAATCGACCAGCCGGAAGCTCGCGCTCCTTGGTGCGCTGGTTGAGCGCATCCACGTCGCGATCGACGATGCGGTTGAAGCCCATAGCCGCGAAACGCGCCCCCGTAAACGCCACGACAACGAGCCCGACGACCCGTGCGGTCAGCGGCTGCTCGAACGACGCGTAGATGATTCCCAACAAGGCGAACGGCAGTGCAAAGAGCGTGTGGGGCAGCTTGACGAAGTTGTAGTACCGCACGAGCAACGACTCACCAACAAGAGTCTGACCGTCATTGGAAGTCCCGGTCACCGAGACCGGGAGCGCAGCGTGATGCCGAGCTTGTCCCACATGGCGTCTACTCTGGCCTTGGTGTCGTCATCCATTTCAATGACTTCTGGCCACTCTCGGTCGAATCCCTCTTCTTTCCACTTTCTGGTCGCGTCGATCCCCATCTTCGACCCGTAGGTGAACGCCCGCGACGCGTGATCGAGCACATCGATCGGCCCCATACTGAAGCGCACATCCCGTTGGGGATCGATATGGTTCAGCGCCACCCACCAGGCCTCGTCGGGATCGCGCACGTTGACGTCTTTGTCGACAATCACCAACACCTTCGCCAGCGACATGAGCCCCATACCCCACATGGCATTCATCACCTTGTACGCCTGCCCCGGATATTGCTTGTCGATCGCCACGAAGACGAGGTTGTGGAAGATCCCGTAGGCCGGCATGTGATAGTCCACAATCTCCGGCACCGTCAGTTGCAACAACGGCAGGAAGATCCGTTCGGTAGCGTGGCCGAGATAGAAATCTTCCATCGGCGGCCGACCGACGATGGTCGTGGGGAAAATGGGATCGTCCCGCATTGTAATCGCCGTGACGTGCATGGCCGGGTAGTGGTCGGCGAGGGAATAGAACCCCGTGTGGTCGCCGAACGGCCCCTCGAGCACGAGTGCTTCACCCGGATCGATGTACCCTTCGATAACGACGTCCGCTTCGGCCGGTACCAGAAGGTCGCTGGTGACCGCCTTGGCGAGCTTCACTGAATTCTTCCTGAGAAACCCCGCAAAGATGTACTCGTCGATGTTCGGCGGTAGGGGTGCAGATGCCGAGTAGATAGAGGGCGGGTCCCCACCCATCACGATCGCGACCGGCATCGTCTCACCACGCACCGCCATCTCGCGCCAATGAGCAGCCCCAACCTTGTGTCGTTGCCAGTGCATCGCTACCAATGCCTTCTCGAGCACCTGCACGCGGTACATGCCGACATTCCGGACCCCACTCTTCGGGTCCTTCGTCACCACCTGCGGCAGCGTCAGATACGGGCCGCCGTCTCCCGGCCAACATGTGACGACCGGCAAGGCGCCAAGGTCGACATCGCTTCCCTGAAGTACCGTCGACTGACACGCCGGTCTTCGGGAAATTGTGCGCGGCGGATACTTGGCGATCTCGGCCAGCTGCGGAAGCATGGCGAGTTTTTCCTTCCACCCCTCCGGCACCTTGAGCTTCACCAACTCCTCGATCCGCTTGCCGATAACGTCAAGGTCGTCCACCCCAAGAGCCAAAGCCATTCGACGCATGGACCCGAAAAGGTTGATCCCTACCGGGATGTCCGACCGCGATCCGTTGCCGAGTGTGACGTTCTCGAACAGCAACGCCGGGCCACCGCCCGCCGATTTCATGCAGCGATCGGCAATCTCCGTGATCTCGAGATCTACCGAAACCGGGTGCCGTACCCGAACGAGTTCGCCGTCGGCGTCGATGGCATCGATGAACGCGCGAAGTGAATCTAAAGTCACCCTCGATCTCCCCAATAGAGATAGGCGACCCCAAATGTCAGGGGGGTCGTCCCGACGTTCTTGAACCCCACACCGCGCATCAAGTCGCAGAACGCATCGGTTTCCGGGAAATCTGCAACCGAACTCGGGAGATAGGTGTACGCACTCGCGTGCCGTGACACCAAGCGACCGATCCGCGGCAGGATATGCTTGAAATACCACAGGTAGAGTACCCGGAATACCCCTGGCTTGGGGGTGCCGAACTCGAGAACGACGAACCGCGCACCCGGGCGAAGCACCCGATGCGTTTCGACCAACCCTGCCCTGAGGTCCACGAAATTACGAACGCCGAACCCCACGGTGCATCCGTCGAACTTCTCATCAGGGAACGGGAGTTCCAAAGCGTCGGCACCGACCGGCCGGACACCGGTCCCCTTCTCCTTCCCAAGGCGAAGCATCGGCACCACGAAATCGGCTCCTACCACCTCTCCCTCAAAACCGGCCCGGCGGACGAGTTCAGCCGCCAGGTCGAGTGTGCCGGCACAAAGATCCAGGTAGGTTCCCCCCGGTGCCGATTCCCAACTCAGTCGCGAGATTGCTTTGCGCCGCCATATACGGTCAATGTTCAGGCTCAGGACATGATTTAGGAGATCGTAGCGCGGGGCGATCGCGGTGAACATGTCGCGAACATACGACCGCTTGCCATCCACCCCTCGGATCACACCCTGTGGGGGCGAAGTCATAGGGCGCCAAAGATACTGGTGCGCTTGGACTTGCCGCAACGATGATGCAAAATGAAACCATTCTGGGAGCGGGGACGTAAGAGTAACCACTGGACATGCAACAGGCATTCGATCCCTCGCTCGCCACCGATCAAGACGTGGTCGCATGGGCTCGTGAAGGCCATGAAATGGCTTATCGAGAGCTGGTGCGGCGCTATGAACGTCCGGTGTTTTCGATCGTATACCGGATGGTGCGCGACCGGGAGCTCGCTGAGGACATCACCCAGGACACATTCATCAAGGTCCTGAACGCTCTGGACCGCTATAACCCCGACTACAAGTTCTCGTCGTGGATCTTCAAGATCGCCAACAATGCGACGATCGATCACCTGAGAAGAAAACAACTCAATACGCTCTCGATCGATGGATCCCCTCAGGCTACGACCCAGGATCGCATCGAGGAGACGGCCTTGCAGATCAGTTCTTCCGGAGAATCACCCTTGGACGAGCTCCAAGGTCGTGAACTCGGCACCCAGATCGAGCAGGCAATACTGGCGCTGAGACCGGAATACCGGTCATGCATCATGCTGCGACACGTGGAGGGGCGGCCGTATGACGAAATCGCCGAAATCCTCGACCTGCCCCTCGGAACTGTGAAGACATACATCCACCGCGCTCGACACGAATTGAAACACGCCCTTTCGCCGCTGAAAACCTGAAACTCTCATAAACTAGGCCCGTAGTGGAGGGCGAATAAGAGGAGAGCATGATGGATCACCTGACACCAGCTGACGAAGACCCGGTCGTACACGGGTATTTGACTGCCTTGGGTCGGCCCTCGCCGGCACCAGGGTTGGCCAACCGTGTGTTGGTCAATGTCTGGAGACCCAAGCCGCTGTGGTTACGTCGCTTGATCGCCCGGTACGACGAGCTAGTTGAATCCGGCCGTATCTGGTTCATCGTCGGCGCATTCGCTGCCGGCAGCCTGATCCCCATCGCTGTAGTCACTGTAGGCTTTGTCGCCTGGGGGAATCAGATCGCGTGGGGATTCGGCGAAATCGGACCGTCAGTTTGGGGAGCCGTGGTCTCAGCTTGGAACGCGACCATGAGTGAAGCCTCTACTCTTTGGAACATGTTCATGCCTTCCGGCGATGTCTTGAAGACCGCCGCTTTGGTGACCTCAATTACAACTGTCATCTGCAGCATCGGGCTGTATCAGATGATGAGGCTGAGTGGGAAGATGCGCTTATGAACTCACTTACTCGTTTGATCGCGGCTACTTCGGTGGCCTTCTTCGTTGGAGTAGTCCCCGGCGCCAGCGCGCAGGAGGCAGCCACCGTGACGGTGACGTCGTCCGCTGCCCCCCAGACTATTCAAGCCGCTCTCGAGCAGGCTGACGTCGTTGGCCACAGCGTCGAGACTTCCCGTTCGGGTGGAACGGTCACATTCGACCTGGCCAATGGCGAGCGTCTGCGACTGGCGTTGACCCGGGGCCGCATTCGCTTGAACAACGAGACCATCGGACGATACGACGTCGATGGCCCGTTGGCTGAGGCGTGGTCCGACATGTTGAGAGACATTCAGGGCCTGAGTTCGGTCGAAGTGTTGGAGGCAGTGCAGGCGTGGCCCTGGGATTTTCCAGAGACCGTCTTGCAAATCGATGTGCGGCAAGTCGTAGAGGCCGCGTTGGCGTCGGTCGCCGCGGCCCAGGCACAGATCGCAGCTATTGAAGTGACCGAAGCCCCACCTGCCGTTGCCCCACGCGTGGAAGTCGTCATTCCTACCGTGACGGTGCCCGCAGTGACCTTCGATCCAGCCCCGTTCCAGACGCAAGCCTTCTCCGCCCCGTCCGGGCTCGGCGGTATGGCAAGCAACGCGCTCAGTCTCCTCGCTTCGCTTGTCGCCCTCACGTTCATGGGCTTCGGTTATCTGTTCTTTGCGCCCCGCCAGCTCAGCTCTGTTGCTGACACCGCGTGGCATTCTTTTGGGCGCTCGTTCTTGACCGGCCTCTTTGCTCAGCCACTGTTGGCGCCGGCGTTTGGCGCAATGATCGTCGGCTTGGCACTGACCGTCGTTGGGATCCTGGTGATCCCGTTTGCGATCCCGGCGTTCGTAGCCATGCTGGCCCTCTCGGTCATCGGCGGATATATCGCGCTCGCCCGATCGGTCGGCGAGATCTATCTCCGTCGCAGGGGTGGCATCGAGCACGACCAACCCGGGTGGATGGAGTTCAAGTACGTCTTCTTTGGATTGGTGGGAATGCTCTCCATATGGCTCCCTGCGGTGTTGCTCAGTTGGATACCGGTAGTTGGAACCCTGTTCATGGTGATTGCGGCGCTCCTGACATGGGTGCTCGCCACCGTCGGGTTTGGGGCTACGATCCTGACGCGTGGAGGTACCAGAGGCACCATCGTGAGGCGTCTCGACTACGCATTGACGGATCAGCGCCTGTGGGACACTACGCCGGGCATCACGACCTCGACCAACTGGAAGTCGCGCACGGAGGTGTAATGCACAGCGCCCTTCCGCTCGTTATCGCTAGCCTGGCCGCAATCACCGTTCCGGCCGCCGCCCAGGATTGGCAGACGGTCACAACCAGTCGGCAGCTCCACGGCGAAAAGGAGTTCACTGCATCGGTGAAGTTCCTGAGCGGGACGCTTCGGGTGTTTCCCGCCGACAATCGCACTCTCTACAAGGCCCAGATGCGGTACGATGCGGAGCAATTTCAGCCGATCAACCGTTTTAATACCGGTTCGTCCAATCTGACGGTCGGCCTCGACGCCGATGATTACAAGAGCGACCTCGATCTAGACGAGCACTCGCCGCAATTCCTCGATCTCGAGTTGCCCATCGCCATTCCGACCAACCTGCGCCTGGAATTTGGCGTTGTGAACGCGGACATCGAGCTCGGAGGCGTTGCGATTTCCAAGGTCTTGGTGCAAACAGGCGCAAGCGAAACCTCATTACGTTTCAGTACTGCGAACAACACGGACTGTTCGCTAATCGAGGTGATAGCAGTGGGCGCACGCCTCGATCTCGAAGGACTGGGAAACTCGCGGTGCCAGCGTGTCGAAGTTACTGGCGGCGTAGGCGACATCACACTCGACTTCACGGGAAGCTGGATGGAAGGTGCCCACATGCAGGTGGAGGCCAAGATAGGCCTGGGCCAACTGACTCTGGTGATTCCCCAGGACCTCGGCGTTCTTGTAGACCTCGATCGGTTCCTCGTAAGCTTCGACAAGACGGGATTCATCCAACGGGGATCGGATCGATCCCAGTGGTATTCACCCAATTTCGACGATGCCTCGGCCCAGGTCGAGATCTCAATCGACGCGGCAATTGGTGACATCGACGTCGTGTGGGTAAAGTCTGAGCGCGGATAATTCGCGTCTTCAGTCATTCATCCGCGGCAGTAGTACCTCTTGATTCAGTTCGTCAAGATGGGAAGGCGCACCCGCTTCCCGCCCGCCAGATCCAAGACTTCATCCGTCACACTCCGCAACGCCACACCCGCCGGTGAATCCGGCCGTTCGAGGACCACGGGTTTGCCAGCGTCGGCGTCTTCGGCCATTTCCGCCTGCAGCGGGATCTGACCCAACAGCGGCACGCCAACCTCATCCGCCAGTCGCGAACCTCCCCCATGGACGAAGATCTCGCTTTGCTCGTTGCAGTGGGGGCACACGAAAAAGCTCATGTTCTCGACGACACCGATCAATGGCACCCCGACCTTTTCGAACATCTTGGCGCCACGCAACGCATCGCCCACGGCCATCTCTTGCGGGGTTGTCACGATGATCGCGCCTTTCATCTGAATGGCTTGCGCGAGTGACAACTGCGCGTCGCCCGTCCCCGGCGGCAGGTCCACGATAAGAAAGTCCAGCTTTCCCCAATCCACGTCTTGGAGAAACTGCGTGATGATTTTGGTGACGATCGGTCCGCGGAAAATGGCCGGCGCATCCCGTTCGACCAATAATCCCAACGAGATCAATTTGACGCCATACTTCTCGAGCGGCATGATCTTCCCGTCCTTGATCCCGGGCTTGGCATCGACCGCGAAAAGGCGCGGGATATTCGGACCGTAGATGTCGGCATCCATCAATCCGACTTTCTTGCCGCGTTTGGCGAGTTCGCACGCCAAGTTCGCCGCCACCGTGGATTTACCGACCCCACCCTTCCCGGACGAGATCGCCAGCACGTTCCCGAGGTCGGTGTTTTCGACCGGCTGCGGCGCCGGCGGACGTGCCTCTGGACGGTTTCCGGCAGGGACGGTACCAGCAGGTGCTCCACCCTGAGGCGCCTCCGTCGGTTCCACAACCTCGATGTCCACACCAGTGACCCCATCGAGACCGCTGAGGGCGCGTCGCGCCTCTCTGACGAGTGAAGCTGGGTCGTCTCGAGACAGCGAAAACGTGAACGAAACGCGGCCGTCGTCTCCTACTGCGAGGTCCTTCACCATTCCCGCCGACACCACATCCTTGTCGATGCGCGGATTCCGAACGGCGGCCAGCGCATCAGCAACGGCTACGTCTAATTCTTTTGACATAGAACCTTTCGGGCGGCGGTGAGTACGAGATCCTGAGTTTCGGCGAGCGAACCATCGAACGAGGCTCCGGACGCCTTCACGTGTCCACCGCCTCCGAACTGCTCTGCCAGCGCGGCGACGTCGATATTTCCTACGGACCGGAACGACGCCTTGATGCGGCGATTGGCCAGTTGGCGGAACAGGATAGCCAACCTGACGTTACGGATCGAACGCGGTAGCTCGACGATCCCATCCAAATCGGACGCGTCCACGCCGAGCCGCTCCATGGCCCCCGGCGGAATGGTCATCCAGGCCAGACCCGTCTCCTGCTCGACGACCATGGTCTCGAGCGCCTCACCCACCAACCGCACCTTACCCTCCGATTCCGACGCGTAGACCTCCTTGTAGATCTCTTCGGGATGCAGATCATACTGGAGTAGGTCGGCTGCAATCTGGAGGGCGCGCGGGCTCGTATTGCTGAAACGAAACCCACCGGTATCGGTGAGGATGGCAACGTACAGAGCCAACGCAGCACCCTCGTCGAGCCACCATGACACGGATCGCGCAAGATCGTACACCAACTCTCCGGTAGCGCAGGCAGCGGCATCGACCAATCTGGGCCCGTCCGGAAGATAACCGTTGCTCACGTGGTGGTCGATGCAGAACACCGGCTTGGTGGTACCCTCGACATACCGACCCAGGTGACCCAACCGGCCTACGTCGGCAATGTCGAGCACGATGATCGCGTCGGCACGTTCCAAGTACTTTATGGCGGACGACGACTTGTCCGCCCCATCAGCCCCGGCAAGAAGGAACCGGAACCGCTCAGGGAACGGTGTCGGATTGGTGATCGCCGCACGGATGCCATGCCTCGTGAGCAGGTGCCAGAGCGCCACTTCGCTGCCGGTACCATCTCCATCGGCATTGACATGGGTCGTGAGCGCTACGCAGGAGCCCTTCTCGAGAGCATCGACCATGTTCTGGGCCTGGCGCCGCCGCGCGACCGGAATTCGCATACCGCGTCGACGTATTGTGGTCTTCGCCTTGCTTGACATCAGGACGGAACATACACGCGGCCTTGCTCCGCTGCAGGCTCCATGTTCACTTTGTGAGCTTCCATAACCAACCTCAGGAAACTCATGGAACTGTTCGAGCGCATCGTCGATCAAATGAACGCCATCGTCTGGAACCTCGGCGTCGGGATCAAGGGCGAAGTCATCCCCTACGTGGTGATCGCTCTTCTCGGCACTGGGTTGTTCCTGACGCTCCGACTCGGCTTCATCCAGCTCCGGCACCTGGGGCACGGATTCGCCGTCACGTCCGGCAAATACGACGACCCGAATGAACCCGGCGACGTCTCGCACTTCCAGGCGCTCACGACTGCGCTTTCAGCCACGGTCGGCATCGGCAATATCGCCGGCGTCGCCATCGCCATTCACTGGGGCGGCCCAGGAGCACTGTTCTGGATGTGGGTGACGGCGTTCCTTGGGATGGCAACGAAGTTCACCGAGGTGACCCTGGCGCAGGAATACCGGGTGACCGAGAGCGGCGGCGACCGTCTCCAGGGCTCGGTTTCTGGTGGGCCCATGTACTATATCGAGCGCGGGCTCGGATCGAAGTGGAAGCCCCTCGCCATCTTCTTCGCCCTGGCCCTCGGGTTTACGGCGTTCCTTACCGGAAACGCCGTGCAGGCCAACACGGTGGCCGATGCACTCCAGACCCAGTGGGGCATCCCGAACTATGTGAGCGGGCTCGTGACCTCGGCTGTGGTGTTCATGGTCGTCGTAGGCGGGATCTCGCGGATTGGTCGTGTCACTAGCATTCTGGCGCCGGCAATGGCCACGATCTACGTGCTGGGAGCGTTGATCATCATCCTCGCCAACATCGGGGACCTCGTGCCTGCCATCACGACGATCTTCAGCGAGGCACTGAGTCCTTCGGCCAGTATCGCCGGTACCGGGATGGGCGCCCTGCTCGTCACCATGATGTGGGGGGTCAGACGCGGTCTCTTCTCGAACGAGGCCGGCCAAGGGTCGGCCCCAATCGCGCACGCCGCCGCGCAAACCGATGAACCCGTATCCGAAGGCGTCGTGGCCCTCCTCGAGCCGTTCATCGACACGATCGTGATCTGTACCATGACCGGTCTGGTGATCATCATGACCGGCGTTTGGAACGACCGGATCCCAACCGAAATCGCCCTTTCCGGCGGCGACATGTCGTACATCTCACGTGATGCCGAAGGGACGCGTTCCGAAGTGGAAGACGCCGGCCCGGTCCGCATCGTCGATGGGTTCCTCGCCGATTCCAGCCCGGGCGCCACTCGAATCGCGTGGCATGAGGTCGAGGTAGACCGGTTGTACACGGCCATGGACGCGGAGGGCAATTTCTCGAACCCCTTCACCGGCACGATCTTCCCGCCAACCGGTGGGGTGCTCCGCGTTGCGCGCGCCGACGATGGGACCGAGTATCAATCGCTGTTCGGCCCCGCCGCCGAGAGCGGCGCCCCACTGACGTCGCTGGCGTTCCAACGTGGCCTGCCAGGCAACTGGGGCAGCTATATCGTCTTGGTCTGCGTGTTGCTATTCGCTGTTTCCACAGCCATTTCGTGGAGCTATTACGGTGATCGATGCGCCAACTACCTGTTCGGCGCGAAAGCGATACTTCCATACAAGTTCGCGTTCATCGCCGCACACTTCGGCGGTGCGATCCTGTCGCTTCAGGTCATCTGGGACCTCGGCGACGTGGCACTCGGCATCGTGATTCTCCCAAACCTGTTGGCGCTCGTGCTATTGTCTGGGAAGGTCAAGAAGATGACGGACAGCTACTTCGAACGCGAAGCGTGGAAGGCGAATATCGAACCCCATCGCGCCGCGGTCGAAGCAAAACATCACGAGGACAACTGATAGCGGATGATGATGGCGATCGACGATTGACGATCGACAATGGACGGTACCTAAACGCTATAGTTCGGCGCCTCGCGGGTAATCACCACGTCGTGTGGATGTGATTCGCGCAGTCCGGCCGACGTTACCTGCACCATTTCGGTATCGGAGCGCAGTTCTTCCAATCGGACACAACCGCAGTACCCCATACCCGATCGGATCCCACCCACGACTTGGTAAACCACGTCGCTCACCGGGCCCCGGTAGGGCACCCGGCCTTCGATCCCTTCGGGAACCATCTTGCCCACCGAAACTTCTCCTTCCTGGAAGTAGCGATCCGCCGAACCGTCCTGCATGGCGGAAAGCGATCCCATGCCACGCACCGTCTTGAACCGACGCCCCTCGAGCAGGAAGCTTTCGCCGGGGCTCTCTTCGGTCCCGGCAAGCATCGATCCGAGCATCACGCTCTGGGCACCACACGCGAGCGCCTTGACTGCGTCACCCGAATACTTGATGCCGCCGTCGGCAATGACAGGAACGCCACCCGCACCCTCGATCGCATCGTTGATGGCGGTGATCTGTGGGACTCCGACCCCTGTAACGACGCGCGTGGTACAGATGGACCCCGGCCCGATACCCACTTTGACTGCGTCCACACCGCGTTCGACGAGCGCCCGCGCGCCGTCAGCAGTGGCAATATTGCCTCCCACGATTTGGGCGTCGGGAAACGCCTCCCTGATCGTGGCTACGGTATCCAACACACCCTGCGAATGGCCATGCGCCGAATCCACGACGATGGCATCGACACCAGCGTCGAGCAACGCCGAAGCACGTGCCGTAGTCTCGTCACCGACCCCGACAGCGGCCGCGACCCGTAGACGTCCGTGTTCGTCCTTGTTCGAATTGGGAAAATCGCGGCGCTTGATGATGTCTTTGACGGTGATCAAGCCCTTCAGAATTCCGTCATCATCCACCACCGGAAGCTTTTCAATGCGATGCTTGCCCAGAATGCTCTCCGCTTCCTCTAGTGTGGTGCCGACAGGTGCCGTGATCAATCCATCCCGCGTCATGGCATCACTGATCTCCCGGTCGAGGCTACGCTCGAACTGTAGATCGCGGTTGGTAATGATCCCGACTAGTCGACCGCCTTCGTCGATGATCGGAACACCCGAGATCTTGAAGCGCGCCATCAGGACCGACGCCTCGCGGATCGTGCCCTTCGGCCCCAACGTGATGGGATTCAAGATCATTCCGCTTTCGGACCGCTTCACTCGATCGACCTCGGCCGCCTGTTGATCGATCGGCATGTTCTTGTGGATCACGCCGATACCACCCGACCGTGCCATGGCGATCGCCATGCTCGACTCGGTCACGGTATCCATTGCCGCAGAGATGATTGGGATATTCAAGGAAATTGATCGGGTGAACTGCCCACGCACGTCCACATCTCGCGGGTGTACCGTCGCGTGCCGCGGTACGAGCAGCACGTCATCGAAGGTCAGTCCATAGCCCTCACGCAATCGAGTCACGGTCCACCCCTATATACGCAACAGACCCGCCAAGCCTTCGGTGGCCAAGCGGGTCAACGAGATTCATTTTTCCCCAGTACCATAAGACAAGGTATCGGAGTGGAAAAACCGGGTCAAGCGTCCGGCTTGTCTTCCGTTTCTTCTTCGGGCTTCTTATCCGGCGGGCCGGTCCTGTCCTGCGTGACCGTCTTGGCAGCCGCAGCGATACCGCTAATCATGGAATCGAGAGCTTCCACGACTTGCGTGGCTCCCTTGCTGGCCGCGTCCACGATCTGCGATGGACCCAACCTGTCCTCGAGACCTTCAGCAAGGCGCTGCATAGTGGAGGGCGCTCGCTTGCTCGTGTTGTACCTGGACAACAGGAATTCCAGATAGTCGAATAGCTGGCGCCCCCCGTCGTCATCCAGATAGTCCAACCGGCTTATGATTTTGGCCTTCACGTTGTCGTTCATCAGTAATCCTTACTGCCTTCGCAAAGCATAGTCTTCGAGTTGCAGGACCGGATTCCCTAGGTAACGCGACCGCCCGGTTCTAATCCGCCCGATGATGACCAGTTCCGTCAGAGGTTCCATTCGTTCGAACTCTTCCACTTGGGCGTCGGTGATCGTGATATATACGAATCCGGTTTCCGGGAGCGGGCCACGCGCCAACAGATACCGTTGTCCCTCGGGAATATCGTACCGGACTTCATCCGCCCGCGCTACCGAAATGAGCTGGACGGTCCACTGCACCGCCCGGTTGGTAAACTCATCAGGGCGCGATCGAACCTCCGCCCCACTCACGCCTACCAACACCCCGGGCGAACCCGGACGGAGTTCATCCTCCCGGATCCACCCCTCGGTCTGCACGCGCACCCAGTCTCCGGAGCGGGCCAGCACGCGAACCGCCGTCTCGGCGCGCAGGGTCGCTGTCGTGTCACCATCGGGAATGCGCCGCAGTACCGTCGCATCTGCCACTAACGCTCGATCCAAGGCCGAAGGCTCTTCTTGAATCGTCGGATTCGCCGGCCTGGGGTTCGTAGCAGCTTGCCCAGGGTCCAACGCCTCCAACGATTGCCCCCACACCCACCCGACCCGCCTGACCTGCACCCAGTCGCCCTGTCGCTGCAGTTCCATCAACAAGCAACCCTCTCGCAACTCAGCGACCACTGTGCCGTTGGGCGTCTGGCGCAGGTTTTCCCCACCCGCCTCGGAAACCAGCAGATGAAACCCATCCCTGGACGTGGATTCTATGGATGCGGCCCAAATCCAACCATCGAGGGTAACCCGCATCCAACGTCCGCCGACGTCCTCAGCGATCACTGTGTGATTGGGCCTCAGGGAAGCCAAGATCGGGGATGCCGTCGACGAATCACGGCGGAAGTTCTCCACCAACTGGACTCGGAACGGTTCCTGAGCAAGGAGGGCCACCGGGCCCGCGACCAACGCGCAGAGCATGAGAGCCGGTGGTAGGCCCACTCGGAGGTGACTAGATTGCCACGTCATCGTCATTGATAATCGGGAGCAACTCCTGTCTAAGTCAAACTTTTGGGTAATCCTCGCTATTGCCGGACCTTGGGGCTTCACACCCCCTACGGCCTCAGCGCAGGTTGGATTCGCCCCCGAATCCTCCCCATATCGACCCATTCAAGCCCGAAAGCTCCTGGGGGTCACCACGGGTTACCTCTGGGGTGACCTGGGAGCCGCTGGGGTCGGGCCAGCGAACGGCCCACTCCTGGGAGTGACTTTCGACATGCTGTTCGGGGGCTCAATCGGCATCTCCTTCAATGGTTGGTACGCCGCGATGGAGCGATTCGTTAAACAACCCGGCCTGCCTCCTGACGAGCGAACGAGTGGTCCGTTCCCGCAAAGCATGACCACGATTGACGCCAACATCCAACTCATGCTCACCGGCGGCAAGACCTGGAATCGCATGGCTCCGTACGTGGGCGTAGGGATTGGCATTGGCTTCGGCGGAACCGTTCCCCAAGATTCGAGCGGGTTCTCGTTGGGTACGAAGTTCATCATCCAACCGCAGGCCGGCATCCGGTTCTTCCTGACCGACCGGATCGTGCTGAGCACAGAGGCAAAAGACGTCTTATGGCGGCTCTCCTATCCGCCAACGTATTTGATCGGAGACGATCCGATTCTCAATCCCGTGATACACAAGGCCAATGAGTGGACCCACCACTTCGTTCTCCGGTTCGGCTTGACGTATGCGTTAGGAATGGAATAATAGTAGACGTATGAAGGGTGCAATTCTCGCAGGCGGGATGGCCAGCCGGTTTGACGGTGAGCCGAAGGGCCTCGAAAAGGTCGGGGGAGAACGGATCCTCGATCGTGTCGTGAGCGCGGTTGCGACCGCCACCGACGAGCCCCCTCTCATCATCGCGAATGCCGAGGACGCTTCGACCTGGAGAGAAGACCTCACCGTGGTCCCCGATGTCCAAACAGGATGCGGTAGCCTCGGGGGTATCTTCACGGCCATCAGTTCGGTAGATGGTCCCGTCCTGGTGGTCGCGTGGGACATGCCATTCATCACGAGTGACCTCTTGCGCGCCCTGATCGGTGGGTGGAAGAGCTACGATTTATATCTACCGGAGAGCAACGGTCCGCTCGGGTTCGAGCCGCTCTGCGGAGTGTACGGTCCTGCATGCAGGGATCCGATCCGGAAATCACTCGATCAGGAAGACTACAGAACGACATCCTTCCACGAAGCGCTCCGAGTCGGGCGTCTCCCCTTGGAACAGGTGCAGGCGTTCGGCGAACCCGACGCACTGTTCTTCAACGTGAACGTGCCTGACGACATCACAAACGCCGACGAGCTGTGGAGGGCACAGCACCAGACGGCACCGTAGACCGCTGGTGAACGATTCGGCCCATTTGCTGACGCCCGCTGAAGCGGCACGTATCATCATCGACTCCGTCAGGCCCCTTTCCACCGAGACCGTTCCCCTCGCTGACGCACAGGGTCGCGTGCCCACGGCCGACATTACGAGCCCTATCGACGTTCCCCCGTGGGACAATTCTGCGATGGATGGCTATGCCGCCAACGCCGGCGACGTGCGAGTGGGCGGCGAATTGGAAGTCGTGGATACGATCCCCGCGGGTGCCCACGCCGACGTGACGATCGAGCGCGGTACTTGCGCTCGAATCTTTACGGGCGCGCCGGTCCCAAGTGGAATTGATACGGTCGTGCGCCAGGAAGACGTCACCTCGATCGGCAGCACCCGCATTCGTATCACCGACGATCGGGATCGCGGGCGCAACGTGAGACCGAAAGGTGAGGATTGCCGATCCGGCAGTG
>SMVA01318452.1_pt1 | contig 20954 bp, 18 predicted proteins | sample 2456451 | NCBI WGS metagenome assembly SMVA01 (sample SAMN11095933, study PRJNA526329) | marine sediment metagenome | biome: Marine sediment; feature: Surficial sediment; material: Deep marine sediment; isolation source: Hadal surficial sediment | place: Pacific Ocean | collected 2014-05 | depth... | reverse complement strand
CGCAACGCCGGCATTCGCGAACGCCGTTTCGTGGCATGTCTTGAGCGACGGCGATTCCGAATAGGAAGGTCGGCGACTGACGAGCCAGGGGTCTTCGACTTCGAAGGCGCCGCCCCGCCAGTAGATCCAATTCTCTTCCGGCACCCCGAGTTTCCGCGCCATCGCCTGGGATGCGATGAGCGCACCGGCGGCCTGGTCCGTGGCCATCACGGCGTTCAGGTATTTCGGGTAGGGGAAACAGATCATGCGATTCGTGGCCGTCGGGCAGGCGAGTTCCTCGGCGCTTCGCGCGACCGGGAACCAGGCATGGGGATTGGCGGCGGCGAGCCTCGTGAAGGGCTCGAAGAGCGCGCCCATCGAGCGGCGATGTGCCTCGAGCGACTGTCCGCGTGCGGCGCGAAGCGCGTTCTCGAAGATCGGATAGACCGAGATCGGCATCTCGAGTCCGACGGCGAGTTCGGCCTCGCTGCTGCCCGCGCCCGTCGTTCCGACCCCGGTCGGCGTACCGTCCCCGCCCTTCGGCCAATCGAAACGGATGCCCGCCTTGCGGGCGAGTCCGATCGCCCGAATATTGTTGCAGCCGCCGACGAAGGCGAGTTGGGAGTCGCCCGACGCGATGCGCATCGCCGCGGCGTTCGTCAGCGAAAGCGCAGATTCGCCTCCGACTTCGCTCTGCCATTCCATCTTCGGCGTCGCGCCGATGGCATCCGCGAGCAGTCGCGGCGGGTTCTTCGCCGACCATCCGAGGATATTGGCCAGGCCGATCGTGTCGATCGATTCGAGGAGTGTCGGATCGCCTCCGCACGATTCTGCGGCTTCGCGCGCGATGCGCGTCAGCATGCTGATCGGGTCGCTTGCCGTTTCGAGGGTTACGTCGCGCTCCGACAGTTGCGCGCCACCAATCAGGATCGGCAGATTCGATTCCAAGGGGGATCCTTCCACTATTGAGGTGTGTATTTGCGTAGCTTTCGTTGCAGGCTCTGGCGATGCAAGCCCAGTCGGCGTGCTGCCTGAGAGATGTTGCCGCTGCATTCGGCGAGTACGAACTCGATGTATTCGCGTTCGTGACGATAGAGACTCTGAAACTCTGAGGGAATTGGGACCTCCTCATCCGCCATCTCTTCGCCGTTGAGGGCACGCTCGACCTCGTCGATGTCCGCCGGCTTCATGAGATATCCCACCGCTCCGAGCTTGGTGGCTTTGACCGCCGTCGCGATGCTTCCATAGCCGGTGAGCACTACGATCTTGGCCTTGGGCGAACGGCCGAGGATCGCCTGGATCGCGTCGAGTCCCGAGTCGGCACCCAGCCGTAGATCGACCAGCGCATATTGGATGTCGAAATTCTTGATCGCCGCGATCGAAGAGAGATCGCTCGCTCTTTGAACCGCATAGCCCCGGTCGCGAAATTCGGAGGCGAGGGTTTCCGCGAAACGATCGTTGTCCTCGACGATCAGCAGCGAGCGTCCGGCTTCGTTTCCCGTCGTGACGTTCAGGTCAGCCATTTTGCGGCCTCCAATCTGGGGTTCGAATCGGTTTTCCCGGTCCACTGGACTCGGCGGTGTTCGCAGTGGGCACGATCGGGATCGAGATCTTGGCGACGGCGCCGCCGAACTCCCGGTCGTTGAGGGTCAACTCTGCGCCGATCGCCTCGGTCAGGGAGTGAACATAGTAGAGGCCGAGTCCGATGCCTTCCGGTTTGGTCGTCACGAAGGGCTCGCCGAGATGTCGCCGCACGACCTCCGGCCAGCCCGAGCCCCGGTCCTGGACCGACAATTCGACGCGGTTGCCATTCCGAACCACGACGATTTCGACTTCACTTCGGCTGCCACCCGATTCGATGGAGTTGTCGACGAGGTTGATCAATGCCTGGGAGAAGGCGACGACTGGAAGCAGCACGCGTTTGGGTCCACGACCATCGCCGAGGTAGCGGATCGTGGCTTCCTCGTAGGTCGTCGCGAGGCTCTTGCAAACCTGTTGGACGAGCGCGTCGAGGTCCACCGTTTCGAGTGGAAGCCGGTCGGGGTGGAGTTGGGATCCGGCCAACTGCCGCAGAATGTCGCCGCAGCGCTCCAACTCTTCGGTCGCGGTCAGAAGGTCTTCGTCCTCTTCGAGACCGTGTTTGCGCGCGAGGCGACCGAGTTTGAGTTGAGCGGTGTTGAGCGGTGTCGCGAATTCATGGGAAAGACCGGCGGCCAGCGCGCCCACCGCACGCAGGCGATCGATTCGCGTCTTGCGTTCCCGCGCTTCGGCGAACCAGATCTTGAAGTGATCGAGCGTTCTCGAAAGCCAGGCCGTCAGGATCCAGAAGACCAACACGACGACGAGTTGCGCCGGGAAGAGAATGTTGGCGGGGACGAGCCTTCCGGCCAGACCCGGCGGAATATGGCTATTGGCTTGAATCAAGACGAAGCTGGCCAGGATCAATCCGAAGAAGGCGAGTCCCAATCGTCCTTCGAGGAGCAAGGCGCCGAGCACGGTATGCACCAGAAGAATCGAGACCATTGGATTCCACGCGCCACCGGTCAGGATCAAGAGGGCCGAGAGGCCGAGAATGTCGGCGCCCAACTGAATCGTCAGATGCCCGGCCGAGCCCCTCGACCCGCGGCGCAGCCCGAGCCAGGTACCGATATTGAGAACCGCGAGTGTGGCGATGACGGCGCCGAAGAGGGGCAGCATTCGGGGTTCGAGCAGGCGGAACTCGAGCGCGGGAAGGATCGAGAGGAGCTGGGCGGCGATCGCGACCCAACGCAGCCGTACGACCCAAGCGAGCTTGGCCGTGCTCTGCTCGGTGTCGCCGTCGGTGGTGATCGGCAGATCGAAAAGGGAGCGAAGGGTGTCGAGCATTGGGTTTCCCGCGCCAACGCTAGCCTGAAATGCTTCGGAGGTCGGCTCCCGCGCCTCCCCTCAAGCCGAATCGTGGGCGGGCCGAGAAAGAACTAGCCCGCGGGAACCGATTTCTGTGTGGGTGAGGAGGGCCATATGTGCAGAGGGTCGGTCATGGTCGCGATATTGCTGTTGTCGACACTCGCGGCGGCGGTGGATGCGCGCGCCGGAGAATTCGAGAGTGGATTTGGATTCGACATTTCGGTTCCCGACACCTGGCTGGTGCTGACTCGCAACGAGGCGGCGGCCAAGGCGGAGATTTTTCTCGACGAGGCGGGGTCCTCCGAACTGGCTGCGATTCCCCTGGCGGTGCGGCGAAAGGTCTACGAGCGGATTCGGGCCGGTGAGCTGGAAATCTTCTATCGACGCGAGAGTTCCTCGGGTTCCTTCATCGACAACGTCAATGTCCTGGTTCAACCCGGGCAGCGGCCGTCGACGCCGGAGGACGTGGCGCAGATCTGCGCGATGTTGCCGGGTGAATTCTCGCGTGTTTTCGGTCGGCCGATTTCGATGGATGTCTGCGAGATCAGGGAACGAATTCGCCAGCGAGCGCTCTACCTCCAATTCGATGGTGCGATTCGCGGGACCACGACGCTCCAGTACCAGATTCATCGCGACGAACGCGCGACGCTGATCCTGACGGCGACGGTCTCGACGGAAGGTCTGCCACGAATGATGAGTGAGTTCGAAGCGATGATCGCGTCGATTCGTCTGCACTAGAAGCCTCGGCTCAGCGCGCGTCGACGATCAACTCCGCCAGCGGTCGATTTGCCGTTCGCATGACCCAGATACATAAAAGTATTGCGACGACGCCCAGGCCCGCCGCGAGTCCCCACCAGATTCCGACGACTCCGAGTTTCGCGGGAAAGGCCAGCAGCCACGCCAGTGGCAATCCGATCACGTAGAAGCCGATTAGATTAACGACCGCGCCGGCCTTGGGCCGACCCATGCCGCGCATCAATCCGCCGCCGACGACCTGGAGTCCATCGAAGATCTGGAAAGCGCCCGCGATCGGCAGAAGCAACGCGGCGAGGGAGACGACGGCCAGGTCTCCGGTATAGAGGAGCGGCAGGCTCTCGCGAAAGACGATGAAGATCAACGCGGCGATGGCCATCACACCGCCGCCCATCGCGAACGCGGTTCGACACGAAAGGAGGAGTCGCTGTGAATCCCGAGCGCCGATCAGATTGCCCGCGCGTACACTCGCGGCGATCGCGATGCCGAGCGGGAGCATGAAGGTCAGGCTCGCCATATTGATCACGACCTGATGGGCGGCGAGTTCGACGACACCGATCCAACCGATCATGATCATGGCCGCCGTGAACGCATTGGCTTCGAGCGAGAGCTGAAGACCGATGGGGATCCCGAGCCGCAAGTAACGACCGAGCCCGCCCGGGTCGAAGGAAGCTCGATCCCAAGGTCGCCAAGCCCCTTCGTGAAGCCGGAAGTGGCGGATCCAGAGCCACAACCCGATCGGCAGCAGCAGATTCGTGAGCCCGGTGGCGAGGCCGGCGCCGACCAGGCCGAGCTTCGGGGCGCCCAGATGACCGAAGATGAGCGCCCAGTTCAGCGCGACGTTGGCGACGTTCGCGATCAACATCACCCACATCGCGGGCCGCATGATGGTTCGACCCGCGAGATATTGGCGAAGCGCGATGAATACGTTGAAGCCGAGGGCGCTCGGTAGGCGAGCGATCATGTAGCTCCCGGCGAGTCGAGACACCTCGGCGTCTTGTCCGAGCATCAACAGCAAGGGCTCGGTCGACATCCACAGCATCATCAACGGAATCGAGGAGAGGACGGCGATCACCAATCCCCGTTGCAAGGCGAGCGCGGCCGCTTCCCCATCGCCGGCACCGTGGGCCTGACTGACCAACGGGTCCATGCCGTGCACGAATCCCTGGAAGAGAGAGCTCGAGGACCATGACCAGGAGGTCGCGATCGCGACGGCGGCCAATTCGATGACGCCGATTCGGGCGACCATCATCGTGTCGATGACGCCCATCATCATGAATCCGAGCTGTGCCGTCGCGACCGGCAAGGAAAGTCCGAGGAGCGTGCGGAATTCGGTCTTTCGTGTGCGTGCGGTCTGGACGGGTTCGGACATCGGGAGCTCGATCAAGGGGCGGCCGCCAAGGCTACCGGTCCTCGTCGTGGCGTGCGATCGTTTCGGACCCTGGACCGTCCGCCGCCTGGTCCACCGCTTGTAGGAGCCAATGTTGAAGAATTCGAAAATCCGTCTTTTGTTCGTTCTGGTCGCCGCTTTGGGGTTCGCTATCCCGCGCGTGGCTCTCGCCCACGGCCCCACGATCGAGATCCGTCAGGACGAACTCTCGCCCCCGCTGTTGAATCTATTCGTCGGGACGACGGTTCATTTCCTCAACACGGTCTCGGTGCCGGGCGGCCATGTCGTCGTCGATGAGTCTGGAACGATCGAGAGCCCAGCGCTCGCCGCGCCAGGCGACGGTTGGCACTATACGTTCGAGAAGGAAGGGACTTTTGAGATCTACATCAAGCAGCATCCGACGGCGAAAGCCCGCGTCGTCGTCGTGCCGAAGCGATGAAGTTTGTGACTATTCTCGTCCTTGTGCGGTCGAGACCGTGAAGAAATCCCCGACCTCGCCGAAGGCGCGCTCCGGATCGAGCAGCAGGTCATAGGTGACCGGGTTCGTCGTCGGCAGCGGCCTTTGCGGCTTCTCGTCGGACTCACTGAATTTTTCGATTCGTTTGTAGAGGGCGTCCCAGGCTTCTTGGGAGTCGTCCATGTCGATTTCGACCGTGAGTTTGGTCATGCAGGGGACCTCCTTCATCGTCAAAGGTGCCCGGGGACAGACGCTTCGGGGGAGGGGGCGAGGCAAAATCTGGGCGCGTCAACACCGCTTCCAGACAAACTACGGGATTCGCCGCGTAGTACAAGAAAAATCGTGCAATGGCGTTCTGTTCTGCCGGGTTGCTGCGACATACATGATCGTACAATCAACAAAAGAGGGCGTGAGGAGCCACACATTCGTTTCTGACGTCCCCTCAGGGTAATTTTGCATTCCCCTGAGTCGATTATCGTGTATGTTGATCGCCATGACGCACCCGCCCACACCCGGTGAATGGTCCGTCGAACCGCCGTCCGGCGATTCGGCGAAGCTGGCTGGCTCGATTTTCGCTGCGACCGCCGAGCCATCGCCCTCGCCTAGCAGTCATGAGAATGCCGTGCCGGTTCCGCTCCAGGCGGCGCTCGTCGACCAGTCGGGCCGGCCGCTCGGCGCTCGCGCGTTGCGAACGCGGGCGCGAATTCTCGAAGCGACGATTTCACTGCTCGAAGACAAGTCGATGCGAGATCTTCGAGTCATCGACATCGCGCGTCGAATCGGGTCCTCGCCCGCGACCTTCTACCAATATTTCAAAGATGTGAACGATGTCGTTCTCGAGTTGGCGACGGAAATTTCCGAGTTCATTCCCGACATGATCGAATTGATCCACGGCGACTGGACAGGACGCGCGGGTCACGAACGCGGCGTGCGACTCGTGAATCTGGTCACCGACTATTGGGATCAATACAGAGCGATTCTTCGCGTCCGCAACAATGCGGCGGACGAAGGCGACCCCGCCTTTCGGGAGGTCCGATTGAAGTCGATGCTGCCGATGATGACCGCTTTTACCGAGGTGATTTCGGCGGCCCATGAGAAAGCGAAAATCGAGGGGGTCGAGGATTCCGAGGCCGATGGCGGCGAGATTCGGCCTATTTCGGGGGCCATGCTTCTCTATGCGACCCTCGAGTCGATGGCGGTCCATCATCAGATCTTCGAGAAGCGTTTCTCTCCGATGGGTGAGGGGCGTGAGGCGCTGGTCGAAACGATCGCGACGATGCTCCAGTCGACGCTCACTTCGAAGCGCTGAATACCGATTCATTGATCGCAACGGGGATTCGAGCCCGCAAATCGTCGAGATAGGCACGCAGGGCCTCCTCCCCGCGACGTCGTTTCAGGTCTTGCCGCACCATGGGCTCGACCTCCTCGAAATCGGGGACGATCGGCGGCTCGCGTGCGACGACGAGCGCGAGATACGCGCCCCCCCCGGTCTCGATCGGCTCGCTCCACTGGCCGACAGAGAGTTTTTCGAGAGACTGCATAACGGTCGGCCCAACGTAGTCACGGATCTTGCGGAGCGGAAGCATGCCCGGCGGAATCGGCGACACCTGAGGATCAGCGAGCCGATCTTCGACTTCATCAGGGTCCTCGCCCCGCAGCAAGCGTTCCGCCGCTTGCTCGGCACGCAGCGCCGGATCGTCCTCCGCGTTTCGCCGCCGGCTTCGCGCCGAGAAGAATATCGTTCGAGCATGGACCCGCCCCGGTCGCGTAAAGAAATCGAGATTCTCTTCGAAATGCCGAGCGACCTCGCTTGCGCTCGCTTCGTTTGCATCGGCTTCGCCCACGATCGAATCCATCAATCCCGCCGTCAGCTCCCCGCGGACGCGCCGGTCGATCGAGGCCAGGCCGAGTTGGAGCGCGTGTTGAACGAGGAGCTCCTCGTCGACCATTCGATCGAGCACCCGGCGACGAAACGATTCGTCGACGGGATTGCGCAGATCCCTTTCGACGGCGGCGAGCACCCGCTCGTAGTCGACGCGTCGAATGGCCCGCTCGCCGACCTGGGCGGCCGTTTGCGGCGGAAGCAATCGAGCGCCGGGCGAGCTTTCGAGGAGTCCGAATACGGCGAACCCGAGTCCCGTCGCGGCGCCGAGCAAGAGCAGCCACGAGGCGCGGTTCTTGGCCGCAGGGCCACGCGGGGAGGCCGATAGTTCAGGCGTACGATCGCTCAGCTCGCTCTCCTTGGAATTTCGGCCGTCCAGGACGACGCAATAGACGGGGCGCCGATCATACCCCAGCGCTATTCATTCCAGTTCCACTCGCCCGAGGAACGCAGCATGTATTTGAATCTGGGATCGATTCTGACCGCGAACGCAAACGAGAAGCCCGAGGCCATCGTGATCCGCGCCGGGGAACGGGAACTCAACTATGCCGAGCTCGATCGCGCTGCGTGTGGCGTTGCGGCGAACCTGCGCGAACGCGGAATCGTCCCGGGAGACAAGGTCGCGCTCCTGGTGCCGAATGTACCCGAGTTCACGATCGCCTATTTTGGAATTCTCTACGCTGGGGCGACCGTCGTTCCGATCAACATCCTCGCGCCCGCGCCCGAGGTCACGTACTTCCTCGAGGACTCCGGCTCACGTCTGTTGATCGTCCATCCCCTCTTCGAGGAAGCGGGCCGAAAAGGCGCGGAACCGCTCTCCGTTCCGATCATCGTCGCGGACGGTGAAAAGGATGCGGATACGATCGCGGTGATGGCCGGGACCGATCCAATCGATGGACCGCATCCGACCTCACCCCAGGACACGGCCGTCATTCTCTATACCTCGGGAACGACGGGCAAGCCCAAGGGCGCCGAACTCACCCATTCCAATCTGTTGATGAACTGTGCCGTCGTCGTGCCGAAGTTGATGCCGCCATCGAGCGAGGGCCATCGCGCTCTGGCGACGCTCCCGCTCTTCCACTCCTTCGGACAGAGCGTGATCCAGAACGGCATGATCGCGTCGGGTGGCAGCATGACGATGTTGGCGCGATTTACGCCCGAAGAGGCCTTCGAGTTGATCGAGCGCGATCGCCTGACGATTTTCGCGGGTGTGCCCACGATGTATTTCGCGCTGCTTCATCATCGTGGTGATCGTGCGTATGACGTTTCGAGTCTCGAAATTTGCATGACGGGGGGCGCGCCGATGCCCGTCGAAGTCATGAACTCATTCGAAGAGAAGTTCAACGTCGAAATCCTCGAGGGGTTCGGCCTTTCCGAGACATCGCCGATTGCGAGCTTCAATGTCCTCGGCAAACCGCGCAAGGCGGGCTCGATTGGCTACCCCGTATGGGGCGTCGAATTGTGCATCGTGGACGATGCCGACGATCATTTGCCCGACGGCGAGCGCGGCGAGATCTGTATCCGCGGACATAACATCATGAAGGGTTATCTGAACCGGCCCGAAGCCACCCAAGAGACGTTGCGCAACGGCTGGTTCCATTCGGGCGATATCGGCTATCGCGATTCGGATGGCTGCTATTGGATCGTGGATCGAAAGAAGGACATGATCCTGCGCGGCGGATTCAACGTCTATCCTCGCGAAGTCGAGGAGGTCCTCTACGAACATGAAGACGTTGTCGAGGCCGCAGTGATCGGTGTGCCGCATGAGAGCCACGGCGAAGAGGTCAAAGCATTCGTCGCGCTCACGGTCGATGGGAAGGCGACGCCCGACGAACTTCAAGCGTTCTGCAAAGAACGGCTGGCGGCCTACAAATATCCTCGTTTCATCGAAATCATTCCGGAGTTGCCGAAGGGTCCGACCGGCAAGATTCTCAAACGTGAGCTCCGCGAACTCTGAGGTCGCGCAGGACGACGGGACTTCCGTTCCGTCCGGATACCCGACGCTACGGAGCCCCGAGGGGCGCCGCCCCGAATTTTTCGCTTTTTCTTCGCTCCTGTGACCGAAGTCGTCACGCGCAGCCCCGATCCTTCAAGACATCGGGCGCACTCGCCCCCCAAAGACGCTGGCGCCCGGGGCCGCGTGGAGTGCCGACGCCGCGGCGCTGAAAGGCGCTGAGGTGTCGCAAGGTGTCGCGGCGCCGGAAGGTGCTGAAAGGTGCTGAAAGGCGCTGAAAAAACGGCGCCGAGATCTGTGGATCAGCACTCCACGCGGTACGTGGCGAGACGCACGCCGAGGCACAGAGATTGGGCATCGGTTGGGTATCGGTCGGGCATCGGTTGGGTGCCGCTTAGGCGTCGGGTGTCAGAGATCCGCGTGATGCTGGGCATGACGTTGGATCTGAAATCTGACGTCAGACGTTAGCCATAGGGCGTGACATATGAGGAGTTCGAGGGAACTCACCGGTGGAGGGACAGAAGATGATAAGAGTCAAAACGACGACCGGGATCAGCCCCAGACATCCCGCGAATCGAGAGGATCGAAAGAATCGGCAGGATCGAAAGTCGGCGGGTTTCGGACGACCGGCGTTGAAGCCGGCCTTCCGTGCTCGAGGACGCCGGGGCGAAAGTCTGGCCAGTGCGCGAGATCGACACCGACTGCGCGAACGAAACAGGGCCGAGCGCGCGCGCGTCGAAGGGATGCTGGCGAACGTCGCCGCTCCGATCGAGCGACGCGTCGAGCGACGAGAAGCGACTGCAACTCAAGGAACCGTCCCCAGACGTCATTCGGGGCTGCGCACGCTGCAACCGGTGGGATGTCCGGTCTGTGGAGACGAGCGGGTCGTGACCGACGAAGTGATGTATGGAGGTACGCTTCGAATGTCGGAATGTCTCAATTGCGAACATCGCTGGACCGAGCGGCCAAAGGGGCACTGGGCCGAGCTGGGCGCGCGGATGAATCGGGATTGGGTCCCCCGCCCACTTCTGGTCATGGAGCATTAGCTCGATCCAGCCAACGTGATACGTTCGCCGGATGCGCCTGATTCTCTACACGGGCAAGGGCGGTGTGGGCAAAACCACAACGGCCGCGGCAACCGGTGCGTGGGCGGCGGAGCGTGGCGTGCGGACGCTCGTCATCTCCGCAGATGCGGCTCATAGTCTCGGCGACGTGCTTGGCGAGCCGCTCGGGCCCGAGCCGCGTCGCCTGGCAGAGCGATTCGATGCGCTCGAGATCGACGCGCGCCACGTCATCGAATCGCATTGGGGCCGCGTTCGAGCGTATCTCGTCGAGTTGCTGCGATACCAGGGAATCGACGAAGTCGTCGCGGACGAATTGGCCTTGCTGCCCGGGGCGGACGAGCTGGCCACACTGGTTTGTGTCGAGGACTGGGCTTCGAGCGGTGACTACGACCTGATTCTGGTCGACTGTGCACCGACTGGGAGCACTCTTCGCCTGGTGACATTGCCCGAGGTCGCGCATAGCGGGCTTCGCTGGCTGCTGCGGTTGCAGCGCGCCGCGGCGATGATCATCGAACCGATCGCGCGTGGACTCGTCGCGGCGCCGCTGCCGTCGGCGGAGGTTTTCGCCGAAGCCGATCGGCTCTTCTACAAGACATTGCATCGCTTGCGTGCGCGGCTCCTCTCGGCTGAGACCAGCGTACGAATCGTCGTGACACCCGAGATGATGGTGATCGAAGAGGCGCGGCGATCGCTGACGGACCTGTGTCTGTTTCAGCTTGCGAGTGACGCGGTGATCATGAATCGCATGTTGCCGGAGGAGGCCCTTCGGGAGGAGTTCTTTCGCGAATGGGGCGAGACTCAGGTCGAGCGTTTGCGTGAGGTCGAAGAGGCGTTCCATCCGATGGCTTGTCTGACGGCTCCGCTCCAGCCCGACGAAGTGCGTGGCGTGAAGGCGTTGGCGGCGTTTGGAAAAGTGCTATTCGGGGATCTCGATCCCGCCGCACATCTCGGTCGAGCGTTGCGCATGCGATTCGAGCGAGACGAGCAGGGGGCGCGAATTCGCCTTCCGCTTCCTGGGCTCGACCCCGAAACGCTCGAGGTCTCTCGCGTCGAGGACGAACTCGTGGTGGGTGTCGCCGGGCGGCGCAGGAAGATCGCGCTGCCCGTCGGCTTTGCGAAGCTCGAGGTCGAGCGCGTCGTCTACCGGGAAGGCGAGTTGATCGTGTCGTTCTGCGGACCGACCGCGAACCCTGCATCCGTGCCCGGGGCATCTCTATGAGGGTGCTCCTCTATACGGGCAAGGGGGGCGTGGGCAAGACGACGCTCGCCCTGGCTTCGGCTCTCGGAGCGGCGCGTCACGGCCATCGGGTGTGTGTGCTCTCGAGCGATCCGGCGCACAGTCTGGCCGACGCGCTCGGTCAACCGGTTGGACCTCATCTGCGGCGGGTTGCGGAGAACGTCTACGCCCGTGAAATTCGCGCCCAGGTGGAACTCGATGGTGCTTGGCAAAGTATTCAAGCCTGGCTTCGCGAGCTTCTTCGGGACGAGGCCGATTCGCTGGTGGCCGAAGAGCTGCTCGCTTTTCCCGGAATCGAAGAACTCGTTGCGCTCCGAGCGGTACACGAGGTCGAGCAGATGGGAGACTTCGATGTCTGCATCGTCGACTGTGCGCCGACCGGTTCGACCATGCGCATGCTTCGCTTCCCCGATGCCCTCCGAATTTTCATGCAGCATTTCTTCGAGTTCGAGCGAAAGGGTGCGCGATTCTTGCGTCCGCTGGTGCGTGGTTTCGATGCGGGTCGATTGATTCCGCGCGAAGAATTCTTCGACGCGTTCGAGCAACTCTACGAGGAGATCGACGATGTTCGACAAATTCTTCTCGACAGCGACCGTACGAGCGCGCGCCTCGTCGTCAATCCGACGCGGGTCATCGTCGACGAGACCCGGCGCTCCTTCGCGTACCTCTCGCTCTACGGAATTGCGACCGATGCCGTGCTCGTGAACCGCGTGATGCCCGAGTCGGTGGGCCAGGGCTATTTCAGTCGTTGGCTCGAATTGGAACGCGAGGAACTCCAGGCGATCAAAGAGAGCTTCCCCGTGCCGATTCGTCGGGTCTCTTTGCGGCCGAGGGAAGTGATCGGCGTGAAAGCGCTCGAAGCCCTGGCACTCGATCTCTTCGGAGACGAAGACCCGGCGGCGCGATTCTCGACGGGACGGCCGATCCGGTTTCGACGCGTCGGGGGTCGCACCCGAATCGAAATCGACCTGCCGGGAATCGCCAAGGAAGAGATCGAAGTCCTCTTGAAGGGCGCGGATTTGCATCTGCGTGTCCGGGATGGACGTCGTTCGATCAGCCTTCCCGAAACGCTCGTCGGTCGTTCCATCGAGAAGATCCGACTGCGCAGTTCGGTCCTCGAGATCCTCTTTCGAGATGCCTGACGCCTCGGACAGTCCCGAGAAGCCCAGCCTGCTCGACCATCCGCGCGTGCATTCGCGTCGCGACGAGCTTCCGGCCCATGATTTTCGCCGCATCGTGAGTCTCGTTCCGAGTCTCTCCGAATCTCTCGTCGTACTCGGATTGGCGGATCGACTCGTAGGCGTGACGCAGTATTGTGTCCATCCACGGGACGCCTTCGACGGGCTCGCGAAACTCGGTGGAACCAAGGACGCCGATCTGCAGGCCATCCTCGCCTGCACGCCGGATCTCGTCATCGCGAATCACGAAGAGAATACGGCGCGCGTCGTGCGGCGGCTTGCGGAGGCGGGGGTCGATGTCTGGGTGACCTATCCGCGTACGGTCGCAGAGGGCGCGGGACTGTTCCGCGACTTGGCGACCCTCGGTGCAACAACCACGGCGGTCGAGCGTTGGGTGGTTCCGGTCGAGCGGGCGATCGAGGCCGCGGCGATCCGGACGGCGGCCCAAGCGAATCGCCCCAGGGTGTTCTGTCCGATTTGGCGCGATCCGTGGATGACGATCGCCGACGGCACCTATATCCACGACATGATCGAGCTGTGCGGGGGTGAAAACCTCTTTGGCCGGCTCGAGTCTGCGAGCGATCGGCGCTACCCGATCGTCGATCTCGACGACGTCGAGCGGGCCCAACCCGAGGTGATCCTCTTGCCGGACGAGCCCTACGCCTTTGCGGAGGCCGATCGCCAGAAATTGGCTGAGATCGATTGTCCAGCCGCTCGGGACGCCAGAATTCATTTGATCGACGGCACTCTGGTCTCGTGGTACGGTCCGCGTATCACTGAGGCAATTCGGGTACTTGCGATGATTTTTGCGAACCGGGTCTGAACCGATGGGGAGCCGCCGTGGGGGCCTTTGAACGCAGGGCTTTCCGTCCAGCGGATCAGCAAGAGGCAGGCGGCGCGCAGATCTCTCGTAAAGCCTGAGCAGACTTCTCCCGAAGAGAGGACGTAGCTCTTACTCGAATCGGCGGGCCATGGCGCTCCGCAGACTCGGAAATGGCATGAGGGATTGGCCTCTATCGGGGTCATAGGGAGGTGCCGCACGAAATGTCGAATCATTCGATCAATCCATTCGGAGGGGGACGTCGTCCGACCCTTCGGAGTCTGAAAATCGGACTCGGGGACCGATCCCTGGCTTGGATGCTCGGGCTTGTCGTCTTGGCATCGAGCGCCTGGATCAGCCAGGCGGCGGTCGCCGCGGAGATCGTGGAGGTGAGGATCGGCAAACACGCCGAATTCACCCGCGTCGTCTTCGAACTCGATCGTGCCGTCGGCTACCGAATCGAGCGAGCCGACCCGACCTCGGAGACCGAGGTGTTGGTGATCTCGCTCGAAGCGAGTTCGATTCCTCGTCGGATCAAATCCTCCAAATCACTCATCGTCATGGTCGAGGTCGAGCCCTTCGGCGCCCGATCGGTGGCCCGAATTAGACTCGCGAAGGATGGACTCCGACTGAAGGAGATGATCCTCTCGAATCCGCCCCGCATCGTGATCGATGTCTTCCGGGACGCGAAGATCGCACCCGTGGTCGCCAAGGCGACCCAACCCAAGGCCCAGCCTGTTCTGGAGCCGAAGGAAGAGGCCGTACCGAGTCTCGACGAACCGACCTTCGACGAGATCGTTGCCCAGCTTCCGCCGGACCCCGAACCCGCCCAGGAGACCGTGCCGACGCCGGTGGTCGAGCCCGAGCCGATCTTGGCTGCGCCAACCGAATTGGAGGAGATCGCTTCCGATCTGGCAATCGCCGACGAGCCTTCGACTTCGATTCCGATGGAAGAGCCGGAGTTGATCGAGCCCGAAATTCTCGCCGCCGCGGAACCGGTCGAGCCCGAGCCGTCTCGTACTCCACGACCGATGGTCGTCAAGTCGAAACCGGTTTCGGACCAGGGCAGTGACTGGATGACTTGGGCCTTCATGGGTCTCGGCGGAATCGCGTTGGTGCTAGGTGGTGTGTTGGTGGCGCGTCGGGTACGTGGTGGCAAGGAAGTCGACTTCGCCGGCGACGAGACCGATGTCGGCGACGGGATAACGATGGCCCCGCAGACCGACGAGAACCCATTCGGGAATGTTTCCGGTGACGGTTCACAAATGACTTTGGGTACACAAGACACGACGACCACTTCTCTTGCAGATGACGAGAAGCAGTCGGAATCGGTCGTATTCGACGATTCTGAGGAGAAAACGATGGAAGACATGGAAGTGATTTCGCGAGAACAGGTCAACGAGAGCCTCGGCGGGATGCCGTCCGCAATGGGTGGGATTCCCGAGGAATTTCAGCAGATGGTTCGTGAGATGAATCGTCGCGTGGAATCTCTCGAAGGACGTATCGACGAGCTCGTCGACGCGCGGGATCGTCTCGAACGACAGGTCGCTGCACAAACCGAAGAGCTGCGCGTTCAGCGTGCCGCGATTGCGCGGACCCAGCGAGCCGTTCGAAATCTTGCACGACCCGGAGAAGCAGAAGGGGGTCAGGAGCCGACTGAACCTGCGCTTCGTGATCCGAGTTCCACGAGCTGACGATCGAGTCGGACGGCGTTTTCTGGAGGACGGCTAGGCGTCGTTCTCGGAACACAGGAGCATGGCGCCAAAGGCCCCAGCGTGGCCGCTTCGTGGCAGAATGATCGCTTCGAAGCCCATCACGCTGGTCAAGACACGAACGGTCTGAACGATCGTGGGATTCGCATAGAGGGTCGAGCCCCCGTAGACGATGCGCGAGACGCCCGCCACGGTCGCCTTCTCATTCGAGATCAACGCAATGTTCTCAGCGACCAAGCCCATGATCGCCGCCGCCAGATCCTCGCTCTTTGGCGCGGCGTGGAGGCTGGTTCGAGAGTCCGCGCCGCCAGCATGATCTCCGAATTGGCTCGTTAGGTCCAGCGAACGGGCGAGTTTGCCGAAGGAAGCGGCCGTCGCCTCCGCAGCGATCGGAATCTCGGCCTTTTCATAGATGTCGGAGATGAGCAGATCGACATTGGCCCGGTTTCCGCGAGATGCGAGGTCGACGAGTTCGTCATGACTCTGGCAACCGGTCAAGGCGAGACCGAGCCCAAGCACCGTCCCGCCTCCCAGGGCCGTCCCGCCGACACGCTCGACGAGATCGCCCTCGACCCGCAAAGCGGACGTCCCCGTGCCGATCGAGATGAGCAGATAGGGCTCGTCGGAGGCGAGACCCGCTTTCGACAGGATCTCGTTCGCGCCTCGACCCCACGCATCGAATTCGATCGGATGGAAGGCTTCACGCGGCAAATCCTCGAGGATCGCGCCCGCGCCGCAGCCCGTGACGCCGATCCGATCGGGCGCGAGCCGGTCGAGCAGCTCGAGCACGCGCGCCTTCGACGGCGAAGGCCAGGTCGCGAAATGGAGCGCGCCCGAGCGATTTCGGACGCACAGCTTGACGAGCGTTGCGCCCGAGTCGATCCCGATCGTCTCGGCCGACTCGATCGTGTCATCGAACTCGCCGAAGACCGAGAACGTCCCAAGATCGAGGGCCTCGTCGTCTTTCGTCGCAACGTCGATGTACGATTCTCTAGCCATTCATTCCGATTCACTTTTATATTCAATCAGTTAGACTACGGCCCGAGACCGACACCCGATGTATACCGCGTTTTACGGCCTGCGTGAGAAGCCTTTCTCACTGAGCCCCGATCCACGATTTCTCTATCTCGCCGGTTCGCACCGGGAGGCTCTCGCTCATCTGCTCTACGGAATCGAGCAGGGGGAGGGATTTATCGCGGTCACGGGGGAAGTCGGCACCGGAAAGACGACGCTGTGTCGGACCTTGCTCGAGCGTCTCGATGGCAACACGGAGTTGGCCTTCCTCTTCAATCCCAGCCGCACCGCGCTCGAGCTTCTCCAATCGATCTGTGCCGAGTTCGGCCTCCCGGCGGAGGGTCTTGGGCGACGCAGCCTGATGACCCAACTCGACGCCTTTCTCGTCGAACGCAAGCGACAGGGCCGGCGGGTCCTGTTGATCATCGACGAGGCGCAGACGCTTTCCGAGAACACGCTCGAACAGGTCCGCTTGCTTTCGAATCTCGAGACGAGCCGCGAGAAGTTGATCCAGATCCTGTTGCTCGGACAACCCGAACTCGATCGCAAACTCGCCGGCCGTGGGCTCCGACAACTTCGTCAGCGGATCTCCGTTCGTTGGAAGCTCGAACCGCTCACCGCGCCCGAGACCCACGCCTATGTCCGACACCGTCTCGCCGTGGCGGCGGGCGCTCCGAAGGACCTCTTCTCCGAGGCAGCGCTTCGCGAAGTCCATCGACGAACGGGCGGCATACCCCGACTCATCAATCAGCTTTGCGATCGTGCTTTGCTGGCGGGCTATGCGGCCCGTTCGGCACGAATTCGACCGACCCTGATCCGCGCGGCCGCACGCGAAATTCCCGACACGCAGCGAGGGCGGAAGCGGACGGAGCGCGAATTCGGTCGTGCCTCGATCATGCAGCCCTGGATGATCCTGGTTGGGAGCCTCGCGATCGTCGCCATCGCCCTTTTCGCCGGTCTGCAAGTCGGTCGTCATGGCCTGACGAACGCGATTCGATTCTCGAGCGGCAAAGACACGGCACTCGCCTCTTCCGGCGCCCTCGACTCTCGCGTGACCGACCGCGACGCGGGCCTCCTCCAGCCGCCCGCGGTTGCGGCGAACGCCGCTCCGATCTCCTTTGAGCCGCCGCCGCCGCTGCTCGCTCGCGAAATCGGCTTTGTCTCGTCCGAGTCGTCCACCACGCGGACGTCCGGTTCGAGCCAGGGCTTCGAATCGTCCGAGTCCGCTGTTCTTCTGGCCGCTTCGGCCTCGATGGCCATTCCCCAACCGCCGCGATCCAACGTGAGGCCGGAGAAGCCGATCGAGGTGACCGCTCTTTCTCCGGGGTTGTTTCCGCGATTGCTCGCGACGCGCAACCGCCGATTGGCGATGGCCGAAAGCCAACGCGCCATCCTCGAGGGTTTTGGGCGACGGGTCCCCGCGTTTGCGGTGGCCCCGCGGACGAGTGCCGCGCTCCGCTCCGAAATCGAAAGCCGCGGCCTAACGGCGACGCCCTTCGACGGCGGCTCGATCGATCTGCTCCGCCGCCTCGACCATCCCGTTCTCTTGCCCTTGATGCCTACACGTACGATGGACGAGAACGGTCGAATCTCCAACGAAAGCGCGTCCAGCTCGGAAATGCGTTGGCTCGCCGTCGTCGGGTTCAATGACGATCGAGCCCATGTTGCCGGCCTCATTCCCAATCGAATCGTCACCGTTCCAGTCGACGAACTCGCTGCCCACTGGCTCGAGACCGGCATGATCGTCTGGGAGAGTTTCGACGGCGCTCCTGCGTTTCTCCAGATGGGCGAGACCGGCAAGGGGATTCTCTGGCTTCAGCGCTCCTTGGCCGAACTGAGATTTTTCGAGGGGACTCCAAGCGGAACCTTCGACGGCGAAACACTCATCGCATTGACGCGTTTCCAGCGCGATCGTGGCCTCGTCTCCGACGGCATTGCGGGCCCTCTCACGCAGATCGCTCTCTACGCCCAACTCGATCGCTATCCGATTCCGCGCCTCTCACGTGAATTGTCTTTGAATGGCGCACCGGTGTCCGAGTTTTCCCGACCTCCCATTCCCTCTGCGGTCCCCGCCACGACACCAACGCAAGTCGGGGTTTCGACGGCTTCCGGAGATCACGGATGAGTACGATCCTCAAAGCGCTCCAACGACTCGAAGAGGAAGCCGCCCCGTCGACGTCCGGGCAGGGCGATTCCCGTCCCTCGGAGGACCCGCGTGTCGCCGATGAACTTCGAAGTCGAATTCTTGCCGAAGAGTCTGCGGCGCGGTCCGCCGCCGCCGCAAATCCCAATTCCGCTCGTTTGAAACACGTCGGAATGATCGCCGTCGGTGTGGTCCTGACGCTCGGCCTCGCGACAGCCGCCTATCAGCTCTGGCCCCGCGTGGATTCGGATTCGACTCTGCCTAGCGTCGTCGCGGCTGCTCCCTTGGATGCGGTCGTCGCCCAGGCGAATTCGCTCTTGGCGAAAGATCCAGAGGAACCTTCGACGGAGGTCACCGCCGTCGCAGTGGCGTCCGCAGTCCAGGTGGAAACACCAGCGTCGATCGTCGCGGCGCCCCTTCTCATTCCGATCCCCGTGGAGTCGACCTCGGGGTCGAAATTGGAGTCGAGCGGAACAGCGCATGCGTCGGCTTCGCAAGTCGTGTCTACTCCAGCGACTGTGGCTTCGCAGGAATCGATCGCGCGCGGCCCCCATCGAAGCGAGTCCGACGCGAACGATGAGATCTCTCGTCGCGCCACCTCCCCGGCCCCCGCGACTCTCGTTGTCAATGAAACTCCTTCGATCGAGGCGTCCGAAAGCACCCCTCTCGAAGTCGTCCTGGCAAGCTCGCCCCCCAGTCGTCGGCCGATGCCGACGCGCGATGTCCGAGTGACGCCTGACGTTTCCGCGGCCAAGGCGGAAGCTTCTTCCGCCCTATCGTCGTCGTCACCGGCATCATCCCCGACCCCGACCCCGACCGCGAGCCCGAGACCGGTCCGAACCGAGTCGAACACCCAACCAAACCCAGCGGGGAGCCTCGATCGGCGTGGCCTGCCCGAAATCACCGTTCTACGGACGGCGTGGCATCCAGACGCCGACCGTCGTTCCACAAAGATCCGGCTCGAAGCCACCAACGAAATCATGACTCTGCGCGAGGGTGATGCCATCGGCAAACTCGTCATCCAATCGATCTCGCCCTCCAGCGTATTATTCAGAATCGGTGATCTCGAAATTCGCCGCCGCGTCGGTCAACCCTGAGTCGACGACGGATCGCGGAGGCGTTGGTGGCGCCACGAAATCTGGGGCTGGGATCGGATGGCATCCGCTGGACTCAACACGCCTCGCCCACCGCGATTCAGAACATGTGTGTAGATCATTGTCGTATTCAAGCTTCTATGGCCCAAGAGTTCTTGAACGGTCCGAATGTCATATCCGCTTTCGAGCAACGCCGTCGCAAAGCTATGTCGAAAGGTGTGAGGGGTCACGCGCTTCATGATATTCGCGTCGCGAGCCGCACGCTTTACATGCCTCTGGATCGTCGTCTGGAAGAGATGATGCCGTCCGACACGACCCGTCCTTGGACAGGCCGAGATTCGATCCGACGGAAAGATCCACTGCCAACGCGGTTCCCATCCCGCCCTTGGGTACTTTCGCGCCAGCGCATCGGGCAACTCGACCTCCCCCTGTCCCATGGCCAGATCCTTGCGGTGGAGTCGCAGGGACAACGCGATTTTCTGCCGCAACATCTCCGTCGCTCGATCGGGCAAAACCGTCAACCGATCCCGCCGCCCCTTCCCATCGCGAACCCTCAGTTCCCGGCGATCGAAATCGATGTCCTGGACGCGCAGCCGGAGTGCCTCCATCAGCCGCAGCCCCCCGCCCCACAGCAGGAGACACACCAGCAACGAGTCCCCCGAAAGCCTCTCGAGTACCCGTTCGACCTCGCCCACCGTCAGGACCACCGGCAGCCGCACCGGCCGCTTCGCCCGAATCAACTTCGGCAGCTCTCCGATCTCCTGCTTGATGACGTACCGATACAGAAACACCAACGCATTCAGCGCCTGGTTCTGCGTGCTCGCCGCGACCCCCAGATCCGTCGCAAGATGATTCAGGAACGCCTCGATCTCCGACTTTCCCATCTCTCTCGGGTGCCGAACTTCATGAAAGAAGATGAACCGCTTCACCCAGCCCACATAGGCCCGCTCCGTCGACAAAGAACGGTGGCGAACCCGCAACGCCCCCCGAAGTAGATCGAGCAATCGCGGCCCGCGCCCCGTCCGTTCGTCGCCCTGACTCATCTCCCCAATCTACGAAAACTTCCCGACCCTCACACCGCGTGAACGTCCGTTCCCATTCCCAACGGATACCGTCGCTCCAAAAACCGACCCGCCGCAATATCCAATATCACGGCAGACCGTGTGGTACAGCGCCCGGAAAAAGCCAGACGGACGCCTCAGGCGCATCCCCGGCGGAATACATTTGATCTCGGCCCGTTTCTGTCCGAACCTTTGCGACATTGGACCTGCACTGACGCAGGTTACTAACTTGTTATGCGGCATTCCCGGAGCTTCAGCATGACTTGGACTGGTAGGTGCTATTGCGGAGCGATTCGATACGAACTCTCGAAACCTATCGAAACCGTGGTG
>SMVA01096265.1_pt1 | contig 20970 bp, 20 predicted proteins | sample 2456451 | NCBI WGS metagenome assembly SMVA01 (sample SAMN11095933, study PRJNA526329) | marine sediment metagenome | biome: Marine sediment; feature: Surficial sediment; material: Deep marine sediment; isolation source: Hadal surficial sediment | place: Pacific Ocean | collected 2014-05 | depth... | reverse complement strand
GCTGAAGTTTCTGAAATTGCTGAAAACCTAGTTGCTAAATTTGGTCTATCAGAAGTTAGAGCGACTGAAGTTGCTAAGCTTCAAAATGCATATTCAAAGATTTCTTCAAAAAGATCTCTAACTCAAAAAGATCAAGATACTTTTACTAAAGAGCTACTTGGAAGCGATTATGCTTCTGCTCAAGCTGCTCTTGAGTCTCACTTAAATGGTGATTCTGATAAGATGGAAGAGCTTCTTGAAAAAGCTGCTGAGATCAACGGAACTACTCCAGAGCACATGACTGAAATTCTTGGAGATGTTCTTCTAAAATAATTTAAATAGAAATTTTTCAAAATAGAAGGGGATACGCAAGTATCCCCTTTTTTTTATTCATCTTGAGTCCAATTTACCTTATAATATAAAAAAGAGGTCTTTGATGGATGAGTTAAAAAGTGAAGTTGAGAAATTAAATAAAGCGAGAGCATTTAATTTCTATTTTTATCTCGTTCTAGGCATTTACTATTTTGGAGTGGTTTTTTACGGATTTACCTTGGCCGAAAGATTGGCCGGCAAAATATTCCTGGCTTATATGGCCATAAACATCTTTATCAGTGTTCTAATCGTTTTTATCCTTTTAAGAAAAAAGGTTAGTATCACTGGTCCGGATTTAAAAGAAGATCTAGCTCAGGCAATGTATGGAAATGATTTTGCCCCTCTAACTTTTATAATCCCCATTTTTCTTTCTACCATTATACTTATAATTTTAGACTATATTCATGATAACAAGTTAGAACCTTGGCTAGGTATTTCTTTAGGCCTCTTTTGGTTTCTTGGAGTCTATAGAATTGTATTAACAAGAAAAATAATTCGAAAACTCTACAAAAAAGTTTTTGGACACGAGTACTTATCTTTGTTTCATTTTTAAAAAATGGTCGGAGCGAGAGGATTTGAACCTCCGACCCTCTGCTCCCAAAGCAGATGCGCTACCCCTGCGCTACGCTCCGACATATTTAAAAATAGGTACTGGGTGTTTTATTGAAAATTATAAGCTTTGTCCATCCCTTTCCCGAAAGAATTGAACGGCCGAGGCGCAGGCCTTGGCCCTATGAGAGTTAGCTGCCTTCCAGTCGGGAATCATCGCTAGAGTTATTAGCTCATCATGGCCCTTATTCTGCATTTCTTGCGCCCTTCCCTCAGGAATAAAGACTGGATCATAACCAAAGCCCTTATCGCCTTTTATCTCAGTGGCGATAATTCCTTTGAGGCCTCCTTCAAAGAAAAAGATCTCCTGGGGATTTAAATAAAAGCAGAGAACACAGGTGAAGGAGGCCTCACGGTCTTCGCTAAGCTTAGAAAGCAGAAGCTCATTTTTTTCCAGGTCGGTTAAGTTGCCTCCACCAAATCTTGAGGAGTGAATTCCTAGGTCGTCTGGTAGTGCTGTGACGTTTAACCCTGAATCGTCTGCCAGAGTTGGTTTTTTAAACTTTTGGTAATATTTTTCTGCCTTTAGATGGGCATTTTCATAGTAGGTGCTGCCAGTTTCTTCCACGGCAATTTTTTCGCTAGCAAGCTCGAGATTAAACTGATCTAGGGGAGCAAAATAATTTTTAAGCTCTTCTAGTTTGTGGGCGTTTGAGGAAGCTAGAATGAAATTCATTTAAGAACTCTTTCCTGTTCTGCGAATACACTTTTAAGAGCTGTTTTACCCGCGGTTAAAAGTGCATCAAGATGTTCTTGCGAGAAGGGCTCTCCCTCGGCAGTTCCTTGAATTTCTACAAATCTACCACTTCCTGTCATGACCAGGTTTAGATCTGTTTCACAGGTGGAATCTTCTTCATAGTTCAGGTCTGCTATTATCTTTCCCTCTTTGGTTACTCCAATAGAGATAGCGCCAAGAGAATCTTTTAGCGGAGACTCTGATATTAGTCCTTCACTCATCAGTTTTTTAATAGCTAGACTTAGCGCTACATAAGCACCAGATATGGAGGCGGTTCTAGTGCCACCATCGGCAACCAGGACATCACAATCGATCATCACGGTTCGCTCACCAAGTTTTTTAAAATCGACCACAGCGCGGAGAGCTCTGCCAATAAGTCTTTGAATCTCCATGGTTCTGCCGCCGACTTTTCCCCGCTCTCTTCTATTTCTGGTGTGAGTAGAAGATGGCAACATGGAGTACTCAGCAGTCACCCAACCGATACCTTGATCGCGCATAAAAGAAGGTACACCCTCTTCCACAATGGCGGTTACGTGAACCTTGGTATTACCAAATTCCACAATTACTGAGCCTTGGGCATAGGGGTTAATTCCTGGAGTGATCGTTATCTTTCTGGGTGTTTCCCGCTCTATGATGGTCATGAAAATCCTTTGGACATATTATGTTAAGTGTCTTAATTACCTGAATAGGAAGGAAAATGCCACATATAACGCAACACATTCATCTCGCCACAATTGATTCTACCCAGAACTATCTAAGAGATAACTTTAATGGTGGAAACGTTTTGGTATCGACTGGTGAGCAAACAAGTGGATTTGGTAGGCAGGGAAAGTTATGGATTCATCAAAAGGAATCGCTGGCCTTCTCTTTCACCTTAAAACCCGGTGAGGTAGCAACCCTAACACCTCTGGAAGTAGCAGTTTTAATCTCAGATTTTTTTAAGAAAATCTTCTCTCTTGAACTTAAACTTAAATGGCCCAATGATCTTTTAAATGAAAAAGGTGAAAAATGCGGGGGAATACTCATCCAAAATATTGATGGCGTTCTTATGGTGGGAGTGGGAATCAACCTAACCCTTGGCCGGCCCATAAAAGAACGAACATTTTATCCTGCCAGTTCCCTGAAAATTACCCGCGTATCCGTGAGGAATTTATCTAGAGATATTTATGAATATATTTTAAAGCATAGATTAAATCCCACTATTATTAAAAAATCATGGGCCGAAAAGTGTATTCACATGGATGCTACGGTGCAAATAGATAAGCTCACTGGGGTCTTTAAAGGTCTAGGCCCTATGGGTGAGGCCTTGGTATTTAACGGCGAAGTTGTAAGCGTCTATTCCGGACAGCTTAGTCCTCTGACTTAGCGATATCTTTAATTTCTTTTCTGATCAGGTTTTCCGCTAAGTCCGGAATTACTTCCCACGCCACTTTTTCCAGGGTTTCTTGACAGTATTTTTTAACTTCTTGTTCAATTAAAGGCCTTAGACTCTCTTTGATCTTGGCCATAATATCATCAGTTATTTCCGTAGCGGCCACAGCTTGTTTGGGTTCTACTTCTGGTACTTTTACCTCTTCGAGATCCACCACCACTGTTTCATCAGCGGCCCAAAAATCATCCGGTGAAATATCCTCGTTAATATCCTCTTCAATATTGGTTTTTGATTCCGGGGTATGAGAAATTTCCCGGGTTTCTTCAACGAGATCTTCCTCAGGTAATGTATGGGGCATATTGAGCACTGTCTCTGGAAGTTCTAGGTCCACATCGCTTGGAATGGCCATTTCATCTAGCTCTTCAACATCTGGTTCAATTAGATTTATCGTTTCAATTAACTCCGCCCCTTCTTCTAGCAGGGATTCGTCCAGCGCCTCTATATTTTCCTCAATGACTTCAGGAATATCCACTCCCCAGCTTTTCAGATCATCCTCGGCCTCTTTCATAGAGGGTGTTTCAGCAATGGCCCCCACTTCAATGTCAGGAGCATTGACGGTCCACTCTTCATCTTCTACAGATTCCTCTTCAACTAGTGGGAGGGAGACTAGATCTGCCTCTAGGCCCGCTAGATTTCGACAGACTTCAATAAATTTAGCACTTTCAAAAGGCTTTATAATCTTTTCACCGATGCCGGCATCTTTCAGAGAATTTTCCTCAACTACATCAAAAGTCCCAAATAACCCTAGGATGGAAATATCGGGATCAATCAGCCTGAGTTCTTTAGACAGGTCATAACCGGTTTTTTGAGTTGAAAGGTTCATATCCAAAAAGACAAGATTGTACTCTCCCTTTTTGAATTTTTTAAACAGTTCATCTTCACTTTTGCAATAATCCAGTTCAAAAGGCTCTGATTCCAAAGTAAAATTGATCACTTTTTGAACTGTTAGGCTATCTTCTGCCACAAGTACTTTTGTCGTCATTAAACGCTCCAAAAGAGTTGGTCTACTACACTGAAATTCTCTCCTAAAAGAGACTAACTGTAAATTTTAGAATTGGAGAAAGATTATGGATTGATTATCAAGATTGCCATGGGAATTGGCCAGCTCGAAGATTTCATCTATTTTTTCTGGCAAATACATATTCTGCTTTTCAATAATATACTTTAATTCTTCATTATTAATTCGGGAATACACTCCATCAGTCATTAAAATTAACAAATCCCCTTCCATGGGCCTAATTTCTTTAATACTTAAGTGAAGGTCTTCAAAAAGGCCAAAACCACTAAGAGGGGTCGTTTGGAGATAAGAATTAAATTTTTCTCCTGATAAATACTCCAAACTATCTGGGTAATTAACCACTTCTAGGTGACCTCTCCGAAAGAGTCCTGTAAGACAATTTCCGGTAGAGGCAATAATAAGCAGGTTCTCTGATTGAACGGCAGCTATGGCCGAAGAACCGCCACGCAGAGAGATTTCTTTTACCTGGTTTTCATTAACTAATAGTTTTTGGGCATTATGCAGGGAGTTTATCAGAGCATTTCCCTCAAGGTTATACTTATGGCTATAAAAAAAAGGCATGGTTGAGTCCGGATCATCGCTAAATTTAGTGTAAAAACTTTTTATATTTTTTTTAAGCGACTGAACTGCCACATCTCCAATACCAGAACCGCCAAAACCATCAAATAAGAGATACATCTTATTGACCAGATCGATGTCAAAGTTGTCTTCATTTACTTGCAGGAAAGGGCCCTGATTGGTTTTTGCCGAATAGCTTTTTAATTTAATCATAATAATTCCTATTATTCATAATCCAAATAGTTTTTAAGTTTTTCTGTGGCCTTGGTAAAATACTCGGAATCTGAAGGAGAAACTTGCTGAACTTCTAAAAATTTAGTCTTTGCATCTTGAAATAGACTCAAAGATTCCGCAACAATGGCCTCGCGATATATTTTTCTGGCACGAACCGTCAAAAGATTCTGAATATTTTCCATTTCCTCTAGCGGTTTTTGTTTAGAGGGATCAAAAAACAGAACTTTTTTATATTCCTCATAGGCCCCTTTCAAATCCTGTCCCTCCATTAAGGCCTCGGCCTTTTCCAGGATTGGGTCGACTATATTTGCTAATTGATTTTTAGCATCTGTTAACATATCAGAGGACTCTTTAATAAGATCCTCATCCATACCGCTATTTTGCAAAAACTGATTGAGCCTTATAATGGCCTTATACCAGTCCTTGGCAAGATATGCGGTTTTTCCTGGAGAAAGTTGCTCTACCATCTTATCTCTTTCTGCTCTCTTTCTATCTTCTTCCGCTTGCTTTCTCTGTGCCTCTTTTTCCCATGACTCTATTTCTAGTCTTAATTGAGTGACCTCATAATTTTCTGGATCTAGTTTCAGTATTTGTGAGAATAGCCCCTTGGCCAACTCAGGTTGCCGTTCTTTAACCGCAACTTCCACTTTTTTTACTAAATCTTTAACTCTTTGTTCCCGTTTTTTTCTAGCGATCTCTTCTCTTCTCTTTCGTTCGATCTGCTCCATTTTAGCAAGTCCACGCTTGGCAAGTTCATTGATTTGTTTCGCGTTTTTATACTCTGGAGTGATTGAAAAAATCTTTTGCAATTCGAAGAGGGTTTCGGCATATTTCCCCTGTTTAAATAATTCTTTGGCCAAAAGATAGGTGGAATCAAGAAAATCCAGCTGTTCCGGTGTAAATTTAGATTTTTCTTTCTTCTCTTCTTTTTTTTTCTTTGCGTCCTTGGCCTTAGCGATCTTTACCGCTTTTTCTTTTTCTGTCTGTTTATCTGGCCCGGTATCAATTAATAAGAGGGCCAAGACAAGCACCGCCCCGATCATGATTGCCCGTTTCTTTTTCACCGGGTCGTTTTTAATTTGCTCTAACAAACTGACTTTTTTCTTCGGCCCTTTAGAGACCTTTTTTCCTTCAGCGGTCTCTTCACCTTCTTCCTCTTCTTCAAATGCCGCTTCAATATCTACTTCTTGCTCAACGTCTATAACTTGATTTTCTTCCACCGGCATGAGCCTTCCGGCCTCTTGCTCTAGAAATTTTGAATGGGCGCGAACAGAAAAAGTTGTGCTACCAATAATAAATTCATCTTCGTTAGCGATAATATCTCTATTTATCCTTTTCCCATTTAAGAGGGTCCCATTTTTAGAGCCCATATCTTCTAATTCACATTGATACAGGTTCTTTTTTATAACTGCATGAACAGAGGAAACTTCAGGGTCATTGAGGATAATGCTGCATTTAGATTTGTCTCGGCCAATAAATGTTTCTTTATCCACAATTTTAAATTTTTCATAAGGAGCGAATTCCCCAAATATACTCAGTTCAAATTCCACAAATGGCAAATCGGTGGTGGCCTCATCAGCAACTTCCATCCCATCATCTTCTTCACCAAAGCCGCCACCTTCATCATCAAATCCACCACCCTCATCATCACTTTCAAAGCTGGCCTCTTCCTCAGATCCCATATCACCTAAAGTCGAAGTTTCAGCATCTGGGGAGATCTGTTCGGATTCCCCCTCAGAAAAATCCAAGCTCTCAGCTTCATCATCCCCGCCAATTGCCTCATCTTCTTCTGCGACACTTTTATCTGCTTCATTTTCTTCCTCAGGTTGCTCTGGAGCTTCCTCCACCTGAGGTTTTTCGGCCGAAACAACAAGTATTCTGTAAGGGCCTAGGAATATATCATTTCCGGTTTCAAGGGTGGCCTTTAGAGTTGGAACCCCATTGATAATCAAAGGAATAGAAGGGGAAAGGTTCTTGATGGACCAGACACCGTCAGCAAAAGATATTTCTGCCTGCTTCCGAGAGATCTCTCGGCCTTCCAGTATGATCTGACAATCTTTAGACCTGCCTAGATAAAAAGAAAATGGTCCCTTGTCCCCTTCTTTAATAAATTGGGACAGGTCAATATCTTCTTTTTGACTATCGTTTTTCAGTACACTTAGTCGCACCTTTCTCCAGTCCTAGCTTTTCCTCTAGGATTTCTATTTGTTCTTTTGCTTCTACAAATCTTTCATCAGAATCATAACCCTCTAAAAGGTTTATAACCTGGCAATAAGAGACAATGGCCCCTTGATACTTAAGCGCAAGAGTTTCTCTTCTGGCCCTTAAAAAATTAAGGGAAATTTCATCATCTAAGGCCCCTTTCGTTTTACTAAGGTAAAAACTGGACCTGGAATGATTAGGGTGTAAAATTAAGGCCATATTAAATTCCTGAATAGCGCGGAAGTAGTTCTTTTCCCGAAGTTCTCTTAAACCCCGGTGTATGGCCCCGGCGAGTTTATCTTTAACTTCCTTGTCGGCGTCACTTTCGCCTTTTTTAAGCATAGACCTAAAATCTTTTTCTATCGAATCATCAACTTTTTTATCTTCACTGGCAGGCCTTCTTTTGGCCTTGGGCGCTGGCTCATCGGTATCAAATAAAAACAATACCGCTAGGACACCGATGCCAATCAAAAGTTTTTTATTTAAAGGTTTCTTTTCTTTTTTTTCGGGAATGATTTCCTCTTCTTCTTCCAGCTCCTCTTCTTTTTTTATCCCAATCAATGATGCTAGATCTTCTTTCACATCAATCACATCATATTTATACACTGTTTTTCCAATTATTAAACGATCCCCTGTTGACATATGTCTTTGCAGCACCCGCTCATCATTGATAAAGACTCCATTTAAAGAACCCAGGTCAGTTAGAATATATTCACTCCCTATTCTTTTCATCTCAGCATGTAGTTTGCTGGAGTTTATATCTAAAACGGGAATATCCACTTCTGACCCTCTACCAAGAACCAGCCTTTTTCCCTTTAAAAAATAAGAAGTACCCTTATTCTCCCCAGTCAAACAAAGAAGCCGATAATAAATTCCCGGTTGCGCTGGATTTTTAAATGTCTTTCTTATCTGTACATTCTTCATAATTAATTAATTGGAATAAAAGTTACAAAAAACGCCTTGGGGTAGTTATCTTTACCAATAAGCCCTGTAACATAAATGGTGGAGGGAACACCACCTAACTCATACTCAGCGTCCTGGCTGACCATATTATTTCCACCCGAATTATCACAAAGCTCAATTATCGTGGCCGCTAAACCTTTTTCAGGAGCACAATCGAGTAGATTTTCCCCTTGAGAGATATTCTCTCTTATACCTACTAGCTCTTCTCCCTTTTCATTTATATATTTTAAATTCTTTTCAGAATCGAGGATCATGGCGGATTCGCCACTTCCTTTCAAAAACTCCTGCAATTGGGCCACATATGGGCCATCATCTTCCATTTCCTCCATACCGCCACCGAAATCATCCGTATCACTTGAGAGTTCTCGGTTTTTTTGCAAAAGATTATTTATAGAGTTTTTAAGCTTGCTCAATTCGACCATCAGATATTTGCCCTCAATGGTTCTAATTTTTCCTTTCATTCCCTGGTCGATTAAATATCGAAGTTCATCTAAAGGTTTTAAAGTTAAAAAATAAATAATTCCATAAAATAAAATGGCAACTAGTGCTGAGGTGGTAAGCGCTTCTAAATAAGCGCGGGAGTTTTTTGTTGCCTCCATCGCTAAAGTTCTAGGAGTAAACCTAATGGCTATAATACCCACCGGTTCAAAGGCACCCAATTTTGCGTTATAGGCATTAATTCGAGAACCGACTCCTATCTCTCCTTCACCGAGCACCTGAACGTATTCATTTTTTCCAGATTTGCTGCTTTTTGCCCAATCCCTGGTTTTAATGGAAAAGGGATCAGAAATGTAGCTATTTAATTTCCCAATAGGTCTAACAATCCTTCCTTCCATATCAAACAGTTCATATGAAGCGACACCTTCTTCACTATCTAAAAATGCAGTGTCCACCTGATCTATATTTTTCTGTTCTAAGGCCCGGGCATTCATTCGTCCTATCTCTTGGGCAAAGTGCACTCCCCTTTTTGCTGATTCTATTAAAAGTATTTTTTTACTATCTTTTAAGACAGGAAAAATGGTGAGGCTTATCGTAGCGACAACAAAAATTGCTAAAAAGATGGCCACCATGACTCGCCATTCATATTCCTCATTCATGCCATTGATAAAAGACATGAATTTATATCTAAATAAATGAAGAACTTTTTGAGGCAAAGCACTCGGCATCGGAGGGGCCTTGTCAAAGGCATCTTCCTCTTCATCATCCAATTTTTTCTGCACTAAAATAATATTTTCTTTAAGATAAACTACTTGCAAAATACAATCTGGCAATATGATTTTATCTCTATCTTTTATGGTTGCAGATCTTACCAAATTTCCATTGACGAGGGTTCCGTTGCTTGATCCTAGATCTTTTAAATAGGCGGTATCCCCAGAAACAACAATAGAGAATTGTTTCGCAGATACGCCAGGAAGTGGAATAGAAATAGTTACGTCCTCATCTCTTCCGATAATGTTCTCTTCCTCGTTACTAAGTAAAAACTCTTCCCCTCTTAGAGGACCTGCTACGGCAACTAGTTTAAACATACTTCCTCGATATAATCCCCCTCCTCAACATCGCTGCTTAGGCCATTACCTGCAAACTCTAAAACTTGCCAAGCATCGAAATAGATCTTACTCATTCTCCAGGGAGGCATATTTCTGATTATCTTCACTATTTTTAAATTCTTGTTTAAAAAAACCACATCAATATTAAATTTCATAAAAAAGGTATGGATCGAATTGCAAGGCCTAATGAGCAGTCCATCGCCAGTTATTTTATTTTCAAACATAAGCCCTTTAACCCGAGTAAAAATGTTGTTCGCCAATTTAATATCTTTACCTAGATTTAAATTTTTACTTTTTATTACCAGTTCCATTTCTATCATCCAATTATAAGCTCAAGGGCGATGGGGGCCGCCACCACAATAAAAACGGCCGGCACAATTAAAAACAACATGGGAAAGAGTATTTTAGTGGCCGCGGTAGCACCTTGTTTTTCGGCCTCTGCAGATTTTTTCTGTCTTATTTCCACTGAAAGGTTTTTTAAAATTGGACCTATATTTGCCCCAACTGAATCTGCAGCAATCAAAGTTGCTGTAAAAGAGGTGATGGGAATCATATCTACCCGCCAGGCCATCTTTCTCAGCGCCTCGGCCCTAGTGGCCCCAATTTTTATTTCTTTTTGAATAAGATTAAACTCATCTACCAAGGCAGAAGGTCGCGCTTTTTCGGTAACCTTTGCCATGGCAGCAATAAAATCAAGTCCGGCCTCAACTGATAAGGCCAGCATATCAACGGCAAAGGGCATGGACATGATGATTTCTTTTTGCCTTGCATCTCCTAGGCCATTGGCCCATATATTGGGATATATAAAACCTACTCCTGCTAAAACTGGAATAAGAGTAAGTGGCCAGGTCTCATCAAGAAATTGCCTTATCCCTATAAAAACGATGGGGAAAGCGATGATTAAAAAAAGTTTGAAGGCAAAAAAATCTTCCGGCGTTAGCGCTTCGGTAAGTCCGGCACGGGCCAGCGGTCTTTTATATCTTTCTCTTAATTTCTTTTTACCTTTTAGGCCTGCAACTATTGGTGAAAAATATCTTACAAAAAACGGTCTAGAATAAGAAAGAATCGAGCCGAATTTTTTATAATCAATTTCACCGGCATTTTCTTCCCCTATAATTTCTGTGGCCTTGAAGGCCTCTTCCTTGGAAAGAACAGCATTCGCCACAATAAAACAAACAAGTCCAATGAGAAAAATGGATGCCCAAAAAATAATTTGGGACGATTGATCCCCTCTTAATTTATAACAGGCAGATTCAACGCCACCTTTACAGGCCCTTTGGATTAAACTCTTGGCCATCTGCTCTTTGGCACTCTCTTCATAAAGAAGGCCTAAGTTAAAACAACCAGCATATGCTTTTCTTCTACATTCTCTAATATATTTAAAGGAGCGACTTCTTTTGGCCCCACTGAAGCCTGAGATATCAAAGACTTCCTTTTCACCATACTTTAATTTTTCACAGGCCTTATCAATTCCCTTAGGATTAAATCTTGAGCAGGCCTTTTTAAAAATGCTGATGGATTTTTTATAGGCACCTTTTTTTTCGTAGTACTCACCAACTTCATAGCATTTCCTTTGCTCACCATCCCGGCATTCCTGAAAGGTCTTTTTCATTATGGCCTTTCTTTCTTCAACGGTGAGCGATCCAACATTTTGGGAAATTAAAAGCAAGGTGAGGGCCAGGCCAATTTTGGTAGTTAATCTATAAAATTTCACTATTTATAGAATATCAAAGATAGGGAACTCGGCATTCAAATGGAAATTTTCGCCCACCTAAAAGCTGGTATATCCGCTTATTTTAATCTGCCAATTTTTGGTTCAGATCTATCAAAAATTTCTTGGCATAATCAAAGGATATGTCACCTGGCCGGAAATCCTTTAAAGGCATCAGTCTTTCCCTTTTAAATTGAGCTATCTGGGCAACTTTAAGCAATAGCAATTCACCGGATATTTCCCGTTTCTCTACGGCCTTTTTTAATTCTTCCAGGCAGTTACGAGTGTAATCCATATCTCTATACTCAACTATATGAGTGCCGGCCAAAAGCGCCATGATTAAAGCCTTTTTATCAGTGTAATGCTTAGTCAGGCCTTGCATTTGAAAATCATCGGATATAATCAGTCCCTTAAAATTAAATCCCTCAATTAAAAGCTCATGGGCCACAGGCGAAAGGGAGGCGGGAAGGACTGGATCAATGGCCGGCACTAGTAAGTGCCCCATCATCACAAAATCCACACCAGAGTCAATGGCACACTTAAAGGGTAGAAATTCTCTCTCCTTTAACGTTTTTAGGGAAGTTTTAAGCATCGGAAGATCAAAGTGTGAGTCTTCTAGGGAGTCGCCATGGCCTGGAAAATGTTTGGCGCAAGTTAGGACATGAGACTCTTTCAATCCTTTTATAAAAGAAGGAATCATTTTATTAATGCTTGCAAAATCCCGGCCAAAAGACCTGTCACCAATCACTTCATTTTTGGGATTAGTATAAATATCGCAGACAGGGGAAAAATTTAAATTTATCCCACAAGAGGATAGCTCAATTGCCATTATTTTTGCTACTTGATAGGTAGTTTCGGTGCAGTTAAGCCCAGCGATCTTCAACATGGAAGGAAATTGGGTAAAAAACTGCTTAAAGCGAATAATCCTCCCACCTTCATGATCTACACTGATAAAAAATGGCCTATCTTTGCGCAGAGCTTGAATGGAACTGGTTAAATGGGTGAGCTGTTCGAGTGATTCAAAGTTTTTAGAAAAAAGGATGATCCCACCGATATCCTCTTCTTTTAAAAACTTTTTTTCATCAGTTGTTAAACTAGTTCCAGAAATTCCGGTAATAAAAAGTTGTCCTAATTTTTTCATTTCTGGGCCCTTATTTTATTTCTGGGATCCATAAAATCTCTCAGTCCATCTCCTAAAAGATTTAGGCCCATGATTAAACCGGCCAAGGCCAAACTAAATAGTATGGTTATATGGGGGGCCTCAAGCAGTACCGTTTTAGCGCTGGAAAGTCCCGCCCCAAAGCTGAACTCGGAACCTCCAAGTCCTAAAAAGCCAAGGGTTGCCTCTGCGATGATAACACCACTCATGCTTAAAAAAAGATGTACCAGGAGTACCGGTAAAACCGCAGGAATTATAATTTTAAAAAAAAGCCCCATGCTAGTTATGCCAGAAGCTATAGAGCACTCAACATAGGAAAGGTTTTTAACTCGCAATACTTCAGTTCGGACAATCTTTGCATAGGCCGGCCAACCGGTAAAAGAAAGGACAAACACCAGTCCCCAAAAAGATTGTCCTACTATGGACATAAATAAAATGGCAATAAGGATGCTAGGGAAGACAAATATTAAATTAGTAAGCATATCACTAGGAATTTTTATAATATTTTTATCACCCGCGCTGAGCTGGCCGATTACAAGCCCAATAAATCCTGAGATTAGACTCACTAGCAGGGCAATGCCAAAAGAGTACAATAATCCGGCCGACAGCATTTCTAAAAGAGATCTTCCATAGACATCAGTTCCTAGAATATAATTGGAATTAAAAGGTGCCACCAATTCTGTTTTTAAATTTGGGACGGGATTATAGGGAGCTGTGAGATTTCCCTTCATAAAATATGAATAAATAATCCATCCTAAGGCCCAGCATAGATACAATAGGACGATTCCTCCTCCTAGTTTTATCTCCAATCCTTTATTTTTTATTCCAAAGCTCATTTTTTTTGACCTATTCTAGGGTCAATTTTTTCATTTATAAAATCCACCGTAAAGTAGATCGCCATATAAATTATTGTACTATAGACAATTATTCCCTGAATTACCGGGTAGTCCCGATTTTGAATCGATTCAAAAAGCAGCATGCCCATGCCCGGTATATCAAAAATGGTTTCTGTTATCATGGTGCCGGCAAGCACAACTGAAAGCTGAATACCCACAATATTTAAAATTGTGGGCATACAGACTTTTAAAACTCTTAAATTAACACCCCTATCATCCATCCCTTTGGCCCGCAAAAACTCTACCCAAGGAACATTTACCTCTTCCAAATATTTGTTTCTAGTTACCTTAGTAATAATTGCTCCAAGAGGAATTACCAGGGTTAAAACTGGCAGAATGGCATGCTTTAACTGACCCCATTCTGAGACCGGAAATAGTTTTAATTTTATCGCCATTAAATAAACCAGTACAGGGCCAAGTGAAAAAACAGGAAAGGAAAGAGAAGTAATAGAAAAAAAGCGGGCCAGGTGATCGAAGGTTTTTGACTTATAAATCCCTGAGAGCGTGCCAAAAATCACCCCAAAAACAAAGGCCAGCAAAATAGAAAAGAAAGCGATAGTTAAAGTAGGAAGGAAGTGCTCCCCCATTAGTGTAGTTATTTTTTTCTTGCTGTAGAGAGAATTGCCAAGGTCGCCTCTGAAAATTCCGGTTAGATAGGAGAAGTACTGAATATGAAGAGGTCTGGTAAGTCCTAACTGTTCCCTGTATTTTGAAATTTCTTCCATCTTGGCATTTGGCCCTAGAATTCTTGCCACCGGATCTCCCGGGGCAAAGCGGATGAGAAAAAAGATCAATGTCAGAGAAAGAAAAACCGTGACTAAAAAATACATTAATTTGTTAAAAAAAAGTGACATATTAGTTTTTCAGTCTTTCAATTGATAGACCTTTAGCAATCCAATACTGGCCCACCAATCTATATTGGTTATCTATAAAAAAGAAAATTGATTCACCTTCCACCTTTAAAGAGAAGCGCCTATGGCCGCGCCTATTTTTTCCATCATATCTTAAAACAGCAGAACTTATTATGGGGGGATTAAAGTCAGTAAATTGCTGTTGAAAAAATGGATGGCCATCCCATATGATCTTCATCTTTAATTTGTCCGATTTCCCTCTTATGGAATCTGCCAAAAATTTTACATGTCTAGCACAAGCAATAACCTGAGTATAAAAGCAAAATATCTCTTTTCCATCTTTAATGGGAAAATATTTTATCCCATTATACTTAGGTTCTGGACTTTCCCAAGTGACTTTCAGTTGTTTTCCATCTCTGTTAAATTCGATCTGAGAAAAATGTCTATGCTTGTTATACCAAACACTAAACTGAGAAATTTTGGGAACTAAACTTTTTTTTTCTTTTATTGAGATGGATATGCTTTTTTCCAGAATTTTGGCCTTCTTATCTCCAAAGGTTTTTAGTTTTCTTTTTACCACATAGGTTTTGTTATCTTTTCCTGGGCCGGATTCTAGAGAGAGAGAGTATTGACCTGATTGATCTTTTAAACGGAATTCGTTTTTAACCTCGAGCTTTTCTTCTTTGGGGGGATTCGATATTTTTTTAAAAAAAGCGCAGGACGATAAACATAGACTAAAAATGAAAAATTTCAGTCCTGTTTGTATCATCTTAGGAAAGAGTTGTTACCTGCTTTAATAAATTAATTGACTCCAAGGCCTTGCCACATCCTCTAACAACACTGGTAAGCGGATCTTCCGCTAGTGAAACTGGAAGTCCGGTTTTTTCCTTTATTAAAACATCTAAGTTTTTAAGCAGAGATCCCCCTCCAGCAAGAATAATACCATTATCAACGATATCGGCCGCTAGCTCTGGTGGTGTTTTTTCCAAGGATATTTTTATCGCCTCAACCACTGCTGCAATAGGATCAGAGAGAGCATCTCTTATTTCATCGCTGGTCACTTCAATTATTTTAGGTGCCCCGGCCAGTAAATCACGCCCTTTAACTTCATATGTCTTCACTTCATCTTCAAAGGGATAGGCGTTTCCAATGGCCATCTTGATAGCTTCAGCAGTCCTCTCACCGATAAGCAGCGAATATTTTTTCTTAATATAAGAAGTGATGGCCTCATCAAATTTATCACCGGCAACTCTTACTGATTTGGAATAGACAATTCCACCAAGAGAGATCACAGCAACTTCAGTGGTTCCTCCACCAATATCAACAATCATATTTCCCGAAGGTTCGGTAATGGGAAGTCCCGCCCCAATCGCCGCGGCCATGGGCTCTTCAATTAGATAAACTTCTCTGGCGCCTGCCTGTTCTGCTGATTCCTTAACCGCTCTTTTTTCCACTTGGGTAATACCAAAAGGAATACAGATGATAATTCTTGGTCTTACAAGTTTATAACCGGTATGAGCTTTTTTAATAAAATACCTTAACATCGCTTGGGTGACTTCAAAATCAGCAATGACCCCATCTTTCATTGGTCTAATGGCCCTAATGGAACCAGGAGTTCTACCAAGCATTTCCTTGGCCTCTTTTCCTACCGCCAAAACTTTATTAATTCCTTTCATGCCCTGATGAACAGCAACCACAGAGGGTTCATTAACAACTATGCCCCTATCTTTTGCATAAACCAAAGTGTTGGCCGTACCAAGGTCAATGGCCAGATCATTTGAAAACCAATCTAAAATTTTACCAAACATTTTCTACCACCTATAATGGCGAATTTTTTCGCCCTCTTTTTGAATACTTTTCATCGCCTCAATACCGACTTCAATGTGTTTATCGGTATACTTTTGAAACACCGCCCGAGCAGATTTTTTAGTTTTAATTCCGCCTTTTTTCATTGGGCAATCTGATACCAAAAGCAGGGCACCAACATTAACTTTGCTGACAAAACTTGAAATGAAAAGTCCTGCCGTTTCCATTTCTACTGCGAGTACTCTCTCTTCTAGCAAATTTCTTTTAAATTTGGGATCAAATTCCCAAAATCTAAAGCCAGTGCAATGAATTGTTCCGGTTCTATAATCGAGTCCTCTCTTGACCAGAATCTGACTTACAAATTTTTGCACTTTAAAAGTTGGCAATGCAGGAACTTGTGGCGGTAAGAAGTGGCCTGACACGCCTTCTCCCCGAATAGAAGCAATGGGTAAAATGAAATCCCCGATATTCAATGATGGGTGGACTGCACCACATAGGCCTAAAAACAGCACTGCCTTAGGTTTTGTGACCGCCACTAACTCCCCTACCAGCGCTGCCATGGCCGGCCCAACACCAAATTCGATAATTGTTACCTTATACTTTTTGGAAGAAGCTGCCTGAAAGCTGACCCCTTTTGTGACCTTAGCATCACCTGTTATGGCATTGAACCTTTCCAGGTAATAACGAAAATTGGTTAGGATAATCTGCTTTTCAAAATCTTTTATCTTGTGCCCCGTATAACGCTCTAGCATATCCCGGGCCACCTTCTCTTTCTCCGCATTAGAGTGAATGCGGTTGTTATGCAGGTTGACCAACAAAGGGTCATTATTGATGGAATTTTCAAAATCTGAATTATTATTGCCCATAAATTCCTCAATCCTTGGAAATTATTCTTAAAATTTACCTTTGGCCCTTAAGTATGACAACCGGGATGGTGTGAAAATCAAGTGCTTTCAGCTATTTAAATACTAGATAGGCCCTTTCCAAATGGTGTTTAGGCCATTATACTGCGCAAACAAATTTTTTAAAAAAAAGGAATAAAAATGGGTCGTGGTAGAAAAAGATCTGAAAAGAAAATGAGACAGAAAACGAATCAACGCAAACTAAAGCTTAGACTTAAAAAGAAAATTCTGGCCGCTCAAAAGAAATAACTGCCTTAAATACTTTGCGCTTCAGGGTTATCCTTTGTCTGTGGTAACTCCTCTTCAAACATCTGTACTATCTTCCCTCTTCGCAGTTCGAATGAGGCCAGTTGCTTTAACCAAATTCCCTCTTTTAAAGTCCAGGAACCGGTTATGCCGCTTAGTTTTTCCTTTTCCAATATAACCCTCTCCAACTCTGGTCTGCTGGTTAGCGAAACTTCCGAAATAAGAGAGCTAAAAATCTCTACGGCATCATAAGACCTCATCTCAATTAATTTTGGCGCCTTCTTATGCAGAAGTCGGAATTTCTCATTAAATTCCTGCACCGAAGGATTCATATTGTCCCCAATAAAATGAAGCTTACCTAACCTTCTACTCTCCTTAATGATGGAGTTACTTCGCCAGCTAGGGCCGCCAATGATATTTAATTTGTTGGCATCAAGATATGCAAAGGTTGGGACAATCTGCAGGGTATCTCTTGGCAGACTTGGAATAAAGATCCAATCAAAATCAATTTGCGGTTTAAGCGTTTGAATTCTTCTGGTTGATACATGTTTTTCTAGTTTATGAAGGTTTGAATACAGCTCAAGCTCTTCCTGTCTCTCTCGTTTGAACTCCAGCCCCATAAGATTTCTTAAATTTGCCAGATAATCATTTTGATCTTCAAAGGATTGAACTCCGGTAACCACAATATTTTCAAGTTTTGCCTTTCTCCAAAATTCATTTACGTAGGCATCTCCTCTTGGGCCTTGGGGATAGAACAGGGCCGCTTTTTGGCCGAATTTTTCCAACATCTCCTGATTGAACAGCTGATAAATCTGGGATTCGATGGACCCGGGGATTTCAATAAGAAGATGATTTTTTTCTTCTTTAGGCAAATAAATTTGCGAGAGGGAAATAAATAAAACGCCTCGTTTTTTGGCCTCTAAATATTCTTTTGTGGCCTCATCGGAAAATAGTCCGCCAATGATGGCGGCGCATTTTTCTTTTTCTACTAATTGCTTAACCCGCATTCCCCCCACGGCCCCATTGCCCTTAGAATCTTCAATATGCAGGGTAATGGGGTTATCAGGTGAAATATTTTTTAGTGCTGTATCAATTCCTAGCAGCACTCTTTTACCAAATGCGGCCTTCTTGCCTGAAAGTGGCAATACCACTCCTAGGGACCTGGGATTCATCTCTGTAGAGAGACCAATCTTATCTGTGAAACCTTGAGTTAACTGAACTAGTTCTGGGTGAGATCCATATTTATCTTGAATCCACTCCAAAAGTTCCTCGCCATTAACTTTTGCGGCCCCGTAATATAACCTTTCCGCTACCAGTACTCCTAGATATCCCACTGCCAAGTATTGCTCATCAGAAAATTCTTCTACGAAACGGATTTGGGTTCCCTTTTCCTCTTTGAAAAATTCTTTCTTTAAACGATGAAAGTATGGATTATTACGAAGATCAAAAAGATTTTTTTCATCTTTTAAAATATTAACCAAGGCCACCATTGCCTCTCGGTTCTTACCTTGGTCCTTTGCCACTTGATATTTTAGCTTGTGATAATTTCTCGCCTCTCTGGGACTTAAATTTTGGAACTCGCAGTTAGTTAAATAATAATGGGCCTTTTGCATGAACCCCAATTTGAAATAACTGCTTCCTAAATTTAGATTCACTTGAGCAGTTAAGGGCCTATCTAAGCTGGTATTGGCCAACGCCAACTCAAAATTATATATGGCCTGTTCATAATTTTCTTGATCAAAAAACAAAACCCCCATGAGATTTCGCTTCATACCTTTCTCTGCCGGTAGCAGGGTTTGCTCATCAATGCCTTTTAATTTAGCAGAGGCACCCCCAAAATCGCCTTGTCGGTAGGCGACCTTTACTTGTTCCACCTGATGCATGAAATCTTCGCGGTAAAGATCCTTAGGATCTCCCGTGGAAATTAAGGTAATCCCCGAACAGGAAATGAAAATTTGAGAGAAAATCAAAAAAGAAATAATGTTTTTAAACATAAAATTAACCCACTCCAATGTCCCAGGTATTTTATCTTCTTAAGGAAGGGAAGTAAAAATATGCGCCGCAATACGACTAAAATAAATCCTTAAATTTATTAAAAAACCCTTCTCTCATGGGGTTGGACTTGGTTTTATCAAAACTGGCCAACTGCTTTAGGAGTTTCTTCTGCTCGGTATTCAATTTAGTTGGTGTCTCCACGTGAACAGCTATGATCTGATCACCCAGGCCATGACCGCCAAGTCTCTTAATACCTTTGCCCTTGAGCCTCATTTTTTTACCAGATTGGGTCCCTGCAGGAATAGATACAGCAACTTTTCCATCTAGAGTGGGTACTTCAAGTTCGGCCCCTAGGGCCGCTTGAGAATAGCTTATAGGAACGGTACACAAGACATCAAACCCAGATCGCTCAAATATATCATGTTCTTCTACTTCAATAACCAAATAGAGGTCTCCATTTGGGCCTCCCTGAGCTCCTGCCGCACCTTCACCAGATAACCTTAACTTTTGTTCATCATCTATACCTGCAGGAATAGTTACTTCAAGATCTACTTTTTTCTTCTTTCGTCCTTCTCCATGGCATTTAGTACATGGGTCAGAAACCATTTGACCGGTTCCGTGACACCCAGGACAGGTGGAGGCCACAGTAAAAAAGCCTTGCTGTCTTCTCACTTCTCCATAACCGTTACATTGATTACAGGTAACAGGTTCGGCCCCGTCTCGGCCACCAGTTCCGTAGCAATCTTCACAGGCCACTTTTTTATTTAAAGCGATGCTCTTTTTTAAACCAAAGGCAGCTTCCTTAAATGAGAGGCCAATTGTCATCTGCAGGTCTTCACCAGGAATCCCCCTAGAGCGCCTTCTGCCACCTCTTCGGCCACCACCGCCAAAAAAATCACCAAAGATATCACCGAAGATATCACCGAGGTCACCAAAATCTCCGCCTTGGCCAAAACCGCCTTGCCCATCAACTCCGGCATGGCCGAATTGGTCGTATTTCTGTCTTTTTTCTTCATTTAAAAGAACATTAGCAGCAACAGAGGCCTCTTTAAATTTTGCTTCGGCCTCGGCATTATCGGGATTTTTATCAGGGTGATGTTTAATCGCTAGTTTTCTATAGGCCTTTTTGATTTCGTCCTTGCTGGCGCCTCTAGCGATACCAAGAACCTCGTAGTAATCTCTTTTACTCATAACATCTACCATTAAAAAATAGGGGCTATATGCCCCCTATTTACCTTATACTTCTTTAAAATCCGCATCTACAACATCTTCATCGTCTTTTTTATCAGACTTTGGTTCTTCTCCAGCTGCTCCTGCTCCGGGGCCATCTCCCCCGTCAGGGCCGCCGCCTTGTTGGTAGAGTTCGGTGGTAACCTTATGTGAAACTGCTTGGAGCTTCTCTAGTGCTCCCTTGATTTCATCAGCAGACTGACTTTCAAGATGAGTCTTGGCCTCGGTGCAGGCATCTTCTAATTCTTTTTTAGAGCTATCAGAGATTTTTCCTTCATCTTCTTTAATCATTTTTTCAGTAGAGAGAATTAATCCATCAAGCTCGTTTTTCTTGTCGATTACCTCCCTTCTCTTTTTGTCTTCTTCGCGGTGCTCATCGGTCTCTCTTACCATTTTTTCGATTTCTTCTTCGCTAAGACCGGAGCCCGCCGTAATTTTAATTTGTTGAGATTTTCCTGTTGCTTTATCAACAGCATGAACATGAACAATACCATTAGCATCAATATCAAAGGTCACCTCGATTT
>SMVA01052076.1_pt1 | contig 20974 bp, 17 predicted proteins | sample 2456451 | NCBI WGS metagenome assembly SMVA01 (sample SAMN11095933, study PRJNA526329) | marine sediment metagenome | biome: Marine sediment; feature: Surficial sediment; material: Deep marine sediment; isolation source: Hadal surficial sediment | place: Pacific Ocean | collected 2014-05 | depth... | reverse complement strand
CTCCAACATGCGAGCAGGCGCGGAGTCGCGCCTTCAGTGAGGTTCATCTACAACATTTCCCACCACCCCGTCAACCGGGTGAGGGGCGAGGGGTGTGGATGATTAATTTCTGGGTTTGTTCCAGCGGGCCGCAGCGGCTTTTTTGGCAATCTCGCTTCGTTGCTCTGGCGTGAGTTTCGCCGCCCGCGCCTTACCGCCCTTCGCACCACCGAGTCGTCCTAATGCCACAGCGGCGGGGTTCTTGCCGGTGTCGGGCTCTTCGTCCTTAACCTCGCCCGCAGCGATATCCACAATCATCTTGGCGCGCTGGCTCATGTCGCGGGGGCGCTTCTTATGTGCTTGGTCTGTCATGGTCTGAATATGGCACGGCCTGGCGGGGGTTGCCACCATTGTCAACCCCGATCATTTTGAAACTGACCCACTACCGGGGAAGGGCAGTGCTCAGTTTGGATTTCCGCCGAAACAACGCCGGCGCCTGATCCCGACCGGCCGCTCGACGTGATGGCGGCGCGGCTTCGGCGTGGCATACTTCGACAATCTGCCGATTCGGGACCTTAGTGGATAGAATCTAACATATGGTACCCCTACGACGACTTCCCGAGTTCACCGGCGAGGCGCGCGATGCGCCGTGATGCCTTCGCATCACAAGTGTCGTGCCCGGGGGCATGTGGCCTTGGGGCCGGTGAGCTCGGGAAGGCGCCCTTCGGATCCCCTATCCCGGATCCTCGGGGCGTCGAGGAACCGGGATAGGGGATCGTAGGGGTGCCATATGTTAGATTCTATCCACTAGCTTCATGACAGTGAAACAGGGCGGCATCGGCGTCGCGGTCGCGCGCTGGGAAGACGAGCGATTTCTGACCGGCCGGGGCCGGTTCACCGACGACCACCGCTTCGAGGGGGAGGTTCGGGCCGTGGTGCTGCGCTCGCCGCACGCCCACGCGCGCATCCTGTCCCTTGACGCCGCGGCCGCCCGCGCCTTGCCGGGCGTGCTGGCGGTCCTCACCGGCGAGGAGGTCGCCGCCGACGGCCTCGGCCTGCTGCCCTGCCTGCGGCCAATGCAAGACCGGGACGGCGGCCCCATGTACCAGCCGCCCCACCCCTTGCTGAACCGCGCCTTCGTGCGCTACGTGGGCGATCCGGTCGCCCTGGTGGTGGCCGAGACCGAGGCGCTCGCCCGTGACGCCGCCGAGCTTGTAGAGATCGACTACCTTGCCCTGCCGGCGGTCACCAGCCTGCGCCAGGCGCGCGACGGATCGGCCCCGGACATCCGGCCCGAGTGTCCCGGCAACCACTGTTTCCACCACGAGCTGGGCGACCGGGAGGCCACGGACCAGGCCTTCGCCCAAGCCCACCGGGTGATCGAGCGGGAGCTGGTCATCAGCCGGGTGCAGGCGAGCCCGATGGAGCCCCGCTCGGCCGTCGGGCACTGGGACCCGGCCACCGGCTACACGCTCACCACCGGCCTGCAGTCGACCCACCGGGCCCGGGACGTGCTGGCCGACCACGTTCTCCAGGTCCCCAAGGACCAAATCCGCGTGATCGGGCCGGACTTGGGCGGCGCCTTCGGCAACCGCAATACGCTCTATAACGAGTACGCTCTCGTGCTCTGGGCCGCCAAGCGCCTGGGACGGCCGGTCAAGTGGACGGCCCAGCGCAGCGAGTCGTTTCTCTGCGACGACCAGGGACGCGACAATCTGGCGCACGGCGCCCTGGCCCTGGACCGCGACGGCCGGTTTCTGGGCCTGCGGGTGCGCAACGCCGCGGCGCTCGGCGCCTATCTCTCCACCATGGGCCCGGCGCCCACGGTCAACAACCTGGGCTGCCTGGCGGGAGTCTATCGCACCCCGGCGATCTTCGTGGAGGTGGACGGCTACTTCACCAACACCAACCCGACCTCCGCTTACCGGGGCGCCGGCCGGCCCGAGGCCATTTACATCCTGGAGAGCCTGATCGACCAGGCCGCGCGCGAGATCGGCATGGACCGGGTCGAGCTGCGGCGCCGCAACCTGATCGAACCCGAGGCCTTGCCGTTCAAGACCGCCCTGACCTTCACCTACGATTCCGGCGACTTCCCGGAAAACATGGACCTTTGCCTGGACCTGATCGACCACCGGGGCTTTGAGGCGCGTCGGGCAGCGGCGCGCGACACCGGGCGCTTGCTCGGCCTGGGGATCGCCAATGCGATCGAGAGCGCGGGCAGCCCGGCGCGCCCGGAATCGGCCCGGCTGAGTATGGACCGGGACGGGCGCGCGCGCCTGGTGGCCGGCACCTTGTCCCACGGCCAGGGTCACGAGACGGTCTACCGCCAGCTCCTGGCCGAGATCCTGGGCCTGGACTACGGCTCGGTGGAGATGGTCCAGGGCGATACCTTGACCGTGCCCTTCGGCGCCGGGTCCTTCGGGTCCCGCTCGATGACCCTCGGCGGCGGCGCCTTGAAGGCCGCGGCCGAGATCCTGCGGGAGCAGGCCCGCCGCCTGGCCGCCGATCATTTCGAGGCCTCGGAACAGGACATCGTTTTCGAGCTGGGCGACTTCGTGGTCGCCGGCACCGACCGGCGCATCTCCTTGAAGACCGTGGCCCGGCTGGCGGTGGAGCGGGGCGAACCGCTCGACGGAGAGAGCGACTACGCGCCCGAGGCCGCCACCTTTCCCAACGGCTGCCACGCTTGCGAGGTGGCGATCGATCCGGAGACCGGAGTCACCACCTTGCTGCGCTACGTGGTGGTCGACGATTTCGGCCGAGTGATCAATCCCCTGCTGTTGGAGGGCCAGGTCCACGGCGGCGTGGTCCAGGGCATCGGCCAGATCCTGTGGGAGGAGATCGTCTTCGACGGCGAGTCCGGGCAGCTCCTCAGCGGCTCCTTCATGGACTACGCCATGCCCCGGGCCGCGGACCTCCCGTTCTTCCAGTTCGTCAGCAACCCCCATCCCACGGCCAAAAACTCGCTCGGCGTCAAGGGCGTGGGCGAGGCCGGCACCGTGGGCGCGCTCGCCTGCACCATGAGCGCGGTCCTGGACGCCCTGGCCCCCCTGGGCGTCCGCGACCTGGACATGCCGGCCACGCCGGAGCGCGTGTGGCGAGCGATCCAGGCGGCCAAGGATATGGCACCTCAATCGTCCTGAAGCCGGTCGGTGAAGCGGGCGACGACCCGGTCCCGGTCGGTTCGGAACTCTTCGGCAAAGGCCTTGGGCGCAGCGGTCATTTCGTCGTGGCGGGCGCCCCAGGCGGCCAGTTCCAAAAGCACCGGAACCAACGAGATGCCCTTGTCCGTGACCCGGTAGATCAGCTGACGGCGGTCCCGGGGGTCGGCCTCTCGATTGATCAGCCCTTGAGCCTCCAAGCGTTTCAGCCGGTCCGCCAGGATGTTGGTGGCAATCCCTTCCTCGGCGGCCAGAAGCTCCCGGTAGTGCCGCTTGTTCATCAACAGCAGGTCGCGCAGGACCAGAAGCGTCCACTTGTCGCCCAGAAGATCGAGCGCGTAGCTGATCGGGCAGCCCGAGCGCCTATCTGTCACAGCCCGTCCCATTCATTTTTCATGTCATAATCGCTTGCAATCCGCAATTAGTCTGTCATGGTGACTTGCAATTCGCAAGTGACTTGCATGGAGGAACACGAGATGAGCTTCAGCGGCGGATGTCTCTGCGGTGCCGTCCGGTACCAGGGTGAAACGCAAATCGCCGGTGGCCATTGCCATTGCATCGATTGCCGGAAATCGAGCGGGTCGGGGCACTGCTCTCACATGGTGGTGCCGGAGGACGGGTTCAGCCTGACCGGCGCGGTCAGGTTCTACGACGCCCCGGCCGACAGCGGCAATATGGTCAGTCGAGGGTTCTGCCCGACCTGTGGGTCGGCGGTCTACTCCAAGAACGCGGGCATTCCAGGCATGGTGTTCGTGCGCGCCTCCAGCCTCGATGATCCCGAAGTCTTCCAGCCCAATTTGATCGTCTACACCAAACGGGCGCCGACCTGGGACCGGATGGACCCGGGCCTGCCGGCCTTCGAAGACATGCCGCCGCCGGCCGCCATGCCAGACCTGAGCGGCTGACGTCCGCCCCTAACAGTCAAGAGGAGTCTGTTCCACATGGAGATCTATTCGTTCAGCGGCAGTGCATTCTCGTGGCGTGCCCTGCTGGCGCTGGAGATCAAGCACATAAATTACAGCTCGCGGGTCTTGGAGATCTCGAAGCGGGAGAACGCGAGCCCGGAGTTCCGGGCGCTCAGTCCGCGCGGCAAGGTGCCGGTGCTCAAGGACGGCGACACTGTCATCTCGGAATCCCTCGCCATCATGACCTATCTGGACCGCAAGTTCCCCGATCCGCCGCTCTTCGGCCGGTCGCCCGAGGAGGCCGGCCTGATCGTGAAGGCGATCTCGGAGTTCGATGCCTACACCTATCCATTGCTGCTGCGGATCGTCTTTCCGGCCTTCTTCGGAAAGGTCCCCGAAATGGCGGACGATATGGCCGCCGCCGCCAAGGATCTTCGCCCGGACCTGGACGCGATCGAGACATCCCTCTCGGAACGGAATTGGCTCGTCGGCCAACATATCAGCGCCGCCGATTTGGCGGTCTATCCCTTCATCGAGTGCCTCTTGCGCGCCCTCGGCAAGGAGTCGGCCCAGGCGCTCGACCTTGGCGTCCTGCCGGTCGCGGAGCACTATCCGGCGCTGGAGGCCTGGCGCGCCCGGATCACTGCCCTGCCCGGCTACGACAGCACCTATCCGCCGCACTGGCGCGAGGCCGATCGGGCGGCGGCCTAGACCCGCCGGGGCGATGTTCTGGTTGACGCGGAATAGGATCACCAGGGACTCGAGAAAGGCTGGGTGGATCTCCGCGAAAGTCGGCTCGTCGATCGGCTTCGTGAGATCGACACAGATGATTTCCGCGCCCGATGCCGGACTCCGTCACGCCGGCGGGTTGCACGGTGGTGACCCCGTTCAGTACGCCCGGCGGCAGTTCCGCCCGATCGGCCAACTTCGTTGCTTGGGCCAACTTCGTTGCTTGGAAGGGCTCGGTCTGCCAATCTGGATTGCGGTCTCGGCGTCATCCGGGGGCTGCCGGGATAAAGGTTTTACGAAGGACATGAAATCGACGGACCCCGCACGAGGATGGTTTTCGGATGGTTGAGAGAACCCGGGAGGGCGCCGAGACTGCCGGGGTCACGCTCTCCCTCGTTGTGCCCATATTCGATGAAGACGATACGATCGATCCCTTCCTGCAACGCGCGGAACTCGTGCTCGCTGACCTGGGTGAGACCCACGAAATCATCTTTGTGGACGACGGCAGCCGGGACGGCAGCCTGGAGCGCCTCCTGGCACACCGGCGGCGGAATCCGGCAATCAAAATCGTAAGTTTATCGAGAAATTTCGGCAAGGACCTGGCGATGACCGCCGGTCTGGACTCCGCGCTGGGAGAGGCGGTCATTATCATCGACGTGGATTTACAGGATCCGCCGGAACTCATCCCGAAACTGATCGCCAAGTGGCGGGAAGGCAACGACGTGGTTTATGCCCAGCGCACCTCGCGCGGCGGCGATACCGCGACCAAGCGACTCACGGCCTCGTGGTTCTACCGCGTCCACAATAACCTTGCGAACATCAACATCCCCAACGATACCGGCGACTTCCGGCTCATGGACCGGCGCGTGGTCCAGGCCATTGGTGGATTGTCCGAACGTGACCGCTTTATGAAGGGGTTGTTCACCTGGGTCGGATTCCGCCAAACGGAGGTCGGCTACGAGCGTGAAGAGCGGGTCGCGGGAAACTCGAAGTGGGATTATTGGCGCCTGTGGAATTTCGCCCTCGATGGCATAACATCTTTTAGCACCGTTCCCTTGAGGGTCTGGAGTTATGTTGGGGCCACGATCTCCATCCTTGCTTTCGCCTACGCCCTGTTCCTGGTCATTCTCACGCTGATATCGGGGGCCGATGTCCCGGGGTACGCGTCGCTGATGGTCGTGGTATTGTTGCTCGGCGGCATCAATCTTCTGAGCCTTGGCATCATCGGCGAATATCTGGGTCGGACGTACATGGAAGTGAAGAACCGGCCCCTCTATATTGTGCGGGAGCGCCACGGTTTCGACGGCCCTGGGCCGCGAGATGATTGATGGAACGCGATGTCTATGCCCGCATGGCGGAGCTTGAGCAGGATCATTGGTGGTTCGTTGCTCGTCGCGCCATTCTGGTCGAAGCCCTGACCCGACTGGTCGACCTCCCGCCGACCGCACGCGTCCTCGAGGCGGGCTGCGGAACGGGGGGTAATCTCGCGATGCTGTCTCGTTTCGGCGAGGTCAGCGCGTTCGAGCCGAGCGCACAAGCGCGACGCATGGCGCGTGGAAATGGAACCTTCGATGTGCGCGAGGGCCAGCTTCCCGACGAGATTCCCTTCGAGCCTGGCGGTTTCGATCTGGTCGCGGCGCTGGATGTTCTTGAGCATGTGGACCAGGACTTGAAGAGCATGCGAGCCCTGTGGAGTCAGCTTCGGCCCGGAGGTTGGGCGCTCATCACGGTCCCGGCGTTTGCCTTCCTGTGGAGCGGACACGACGAGCGCCATCACCACAAGCGGCGCTACGCTCGGGACGAACTGGTCGCGGGTCTCAGGGCCGCCGGATTGTCTCCCGTGTTCGTGACGTATTTCAATTGCGTCCTGTTTCCCGTGATCGCTGGCGTTCGAGTCCTCAAGAACGCGTTGCGGCTCACCGACGTCGAGGACGACAAAATGCCTGCCCAGCTGGTCAACCGGACCCTGCGTGCGGTCTTCGCGAGCGAGCGTCATCTGGTCGGGCGCCTCCCGCTGCCCTTCGGGGTTTCTCTATTGGTCGTCGCCCGCAAGGCGGAGGCATGAGTTCGGATTCGATCTTTTCGACGTCGCGCGTTCTGGGGGGCGCGGCGCTCGCCGTGGCGGTTTTGTTCGCAATTGTTAGCCTGCACTTCAGGTTCTCGACCTACATCAACCATGACGTGGCCTGGTATCTCTACTCGGCAGGTCGACTGCTGGATGGCGGCCGGATGTACCAGGACATGTTTGTCGACGTGAACCCGCCGCTAGCGCTTTATCTCACCGTGCCCCCCGTCTACCTGGCGCGGCTGACGGGGATGTTCTCGGTCGATATGTATATCGTCTACCTTTGCGTTCTCATGCTCGCCTCGCTGACGATCATGTGGCACCTGCTCCGCCCCATTCAGGGTTTGCGATCGGGGCAAATGTGGGGGCTTCTGTTCGCCCTATTTTTTGCGCTCATGGTGCTCCCCGCCGCTGACTTCGGCCAGCGGGAACACATCATGTTGATCCTGGCGCTGCCCTATTTCGTGCTGGTGGGGCTGCGCGCCTCCGGTGGAACATGCAGTGGACCCGTGGCGATCATGGTCGGCGTGGCGGCGGCCCTTGGATTGGGACTCAAACCACACTTTCTGATCGTCCCCGCGGCGCTGGAAATTTATCTGCTGGTCCGCACCCGCACCCTTCGGTCAATTTTCCGCCTGGAGACCCTTTCCATGGCGGGGACAATTGCGCTCTACCTTGCCGTAATCGTCTTGTTTACGCCCGATTATGTTACGCGGGTCGTCCCGCTCGCACTGGAGGTGTACAACCACGCCTACCAACAGGCCTTTGGGGATATTTTCTTCCGCGCGGAGACGATTGCGCTCCCGATCGTTCTGCTGCTTTACGCGACCCGACGGCGTCGCTTGGGAACCGTGGCCCTCGCGGACGTGTTTTGCCTTTCGGCGTGCGGTTTTTTTGCGATTTACGTCTTCCAGGGGAAGGGATGGACGTATCAAACCTATCCCATCGCGGCGAATTTGCTGCTGACCGTGGTGGCGAGCCTCTTGGGCCCCTTGGCGGCACAAGCCAATAGCCGCGGCGCGGTTCGTCGGAACGGCGTGCTGTGGCTGGTTCCGTTGATAGGTGCCGTTGTCGTCGTCGTTGTCTTGCTGTCCCTACGGATCGTTTATGGCACAGTGTATAAGAGTGACATTGCGGACCTGATGGCGCCCATCGTTCGGGAACACGACGACGGTTCGGGCCTCTATATCTTCGCGACCACCGTATCGACTGGATTTCCGCTCGTTTCCTACACCGGCGTACGGTGGTGCTCCAGGTATTCCACGCTTTGGCCGCTTCCCGGCCTGCAGAATAGGCTAGAGGCAGATGAACCGGGTCTATCGCCCGAGGTTCGGACTCGGTTCAACGAGTTGGAGCGAGTCATCAGAGGCACGATGGTCAAGGATTTCACGGATTGTGCGCCCGCGCTGGTGATCGTGGATACTCAGGATCAACCCCGTTACTTTAAGCAGCCCTTTGACTACATAGATTTTTTCAATTCGGATCGCCACTTCGCGAAGGTATGGGCAGATTACGAATTGATCGAGCAAGTTGGCTATTTCCAGGTGTACAGGCGGATCGCCGGACGCGGACTAGGTTCGTGACCTCGACATCGAGCCAGTGATGACGGTGGGCCGAATGACCAAGCGGCATGGAACGCTGACGATTGACGAATTTAGGAGAACCACGGGGGCCCGGGTGTTGGCTAAACTAGTAAAATTTCGAGGCGGCCGCCGGTTTTAATGAAACAGGATCAATCCATATTCGGAAGCACGGCCCCAGTCACGCAAGCGTCGCGACTCAAGATTTATATCCTCGCCGGCTTGCTGCTACTCCACATTATTTTTTCCCTGTTCCTCGTGGCGCCGGGTCATCTTAGCATCGACGAGGCCATTTATCACCTGATGGCCCGGAGCTTCGCTTACGCCGGCGATCTGGGCATCTGGAACGGTTACGGGGACTTCCCCTCGCCCGAACTCCTGCTGCCCCAATTCCAAGTCCACAATGGGGAGATTCTACCGCCCTATCCCAGTCTTTTCCCGATTCTGGCAGCTCCGCTCTATTGGCTCGCCGGCTATCACGGCCTGTTTCTGTTCAACGCCTTCGCGTTCGTGGGCGTGGTCTGGCTGTGTTACGCACTTGCGCGGGCGATCTTCAACGACACCGACCTGGCGTTGAACGCCGCTCTGATCCTGGTTCTGGCGAGCTACGCTTGGGAATACTCCCAGGCCGCTTGGCCACATGCCACCTCCGCGCTCTTCGTCCTTGGCGCGGCGTATTGCGCCATGCGCGCGCACAAGACAATGAACGACCGGGTCTCCATGGCCTGGGCCTTGGCTGCCGGTCTGGCAGCCGGACTCGGGACCGGCGTGCGGCTGGACACGATCTTCGTCGTGCCGGCCCTGGTGATACCGTTCCTGTTCGTGTCGCCCTGGCGCCCCCTGCGGGCCTTAGCGGTCTGCCTGGGGGCGCTCCCCGGCCTGGCTCTGCTTTCCGCATTGAACTACGCCAAGTTCGAGGTCCTGTCTCCTTTCAGCTATGGCCTGGCCGGTGGCGGCTCTACATCCGGTCTGGCGCCTTATCTGACGATCGTAGTGTTCGGGATCGTCGTCACCACGGCCCTCTGGTGTGCGACCCGTCCCGGTAACCGCGCGTTCCTGCGTGCGCATCGCTGGTCCCTTGCGGTATCTTTGATCCTGCTGTGCGGGGCTTTCATCGTGATTCCGCAGGGTTGGGGACTGATATCCAGAGTCGCAAACGGCGCTTACCAGCTTCTCATCGATCTGCGAATTCGGGACCTGGGCATCGCCGAAGGCGGGCTGTCTCGAAGTCCTGGCGGCGGCATGGTTTATATCCATGGGCTGAAGAAGTCGCTGCTTCAGAGTTGCCCGTATCTGGTCGTCCTGGTGCTTCCTTTCGTAGACCTTCTGCGCGGAAGGAATGCCCGTTTCCTGGCGCTTTTGTTCCTGGTCCCGGTGGCCTTCGTGGCAGTCTATTCGTACTTCGCCTGGCACGGCGGGTTGGCCCTCAACATGAGATATTTCGTCCCGACCCTGCCGTTCCTGGCGATCCTCACGGCCTATGCCTGGCGGCGCCTACCCAAGAACCTCGGCCGACCCTGGTTGCTCGTCTGCTTGGCTGCGGTGCTCGGCGTGTTGGCCATACAATTCCTTGCGAGCTTTCCGCGCCCCGCTTCAGCTGCGGTGCAGGAGATGGTTTACCTGACACTGCCCCTGGTGCTCGCCTCGCTGCTGGGCCTTTTCCTGCTCACCTGGTCGGTCCGTGGCGGCAACGAGGCGCCCGGGTTCATACGTGGCGGTCTGGTCGCGACGGCCGTCGCCGCGCTGACCTGGGCCGGGGTGGTGGCGTTCACCTATGACCTACCGCGCAGCTACTTCGTCAGGAAGAGTCGTGCCGACTTCGTGACGTCAATCGAGCGTGGCGTAAAGCCGGACTCGCTCTTGTTCACGAATGCCGACGGGCTCTTCTTCGGTCTGATCGACCACGGCCGTGTCAGGATCGCGTTCCCGATGCTCGACGATTACGAGAGCTTTTCCTCGCTCGCCGAGTTCCACATCGATGCCGGCCGGCCGGTCTACCTTTGGCTGATTCCCAAGATTCAGCGAGAGATCGACAAACGCGGCCTGCTGGCGCCCTATGCGGTGACGACGCTGTTCAGATTCGAGAACGGACGACTGGTCGAGCTGAAGCGCCCTACGCCATAAGTGTGCGGAAGCTGGGTTTCACTCGACAGCATGGTCCAGTTTGGGCGCTCCGGTGACCTCGTAGATGGTAAAATAGCTTCCCTTGTGCACGCGATCGAGCAGCTTCGGGAGCGGGTTCCGCGACTCGCCGAAATCGAGCACCAGGACATAGTCGAAGTTTTCCGGCCAGAACGCCCAGTAAGCCTTGTTGCCGAGCCTGTCGACCATGTTCACCAACAGTCGGGCTTGGCTCGGATCGGCGCCGGCGAGAAGCTGCGCGAGCGTGGCCGCGTGGCCCGATGGCGTATCGATCCGCTCGTTGGCCGGTGCCGCGCGCAGCGGCTGCTGGGGCTCCGTGAACAAGGTCGGCAGGAACACCGAGCGTTCGACGACTGCCAGGGCCGGCAGGTGCCAATAGACCGGCGAAGGGACGCTCCGCCCGCCCGAGGTGCGCACGGCGGAGTATCCCTGCATGGTGAGCAGCCCGTCGATCAGGCCGGACGACCGTTGACTATGTTCATCGCCGGAGGTGGGCAGGTTCAGCACGGGGAGCAGCCGCGCCCCCAGCTCGATCACGTGCGAAGCGCTGCGCAGTTCGGCGAAGTCTTTGTCAAGCTCTCGCCAGGACTGGCTGAGGCTCCACACCCTTGCGCCAAACAAGACGAGTGCGGTGGTGGCCACGATCACCGCTATGTTCCGGTTCAAGGGTTCGATACGGGTCCCGGCGAGGACCAGACAAGCCAACACCGGCGGCAACCTGAAGTCTACGCCCCAGACATTGAGGAGCCAATTCGGCATGAAGACCGCGGCGATCCCGAGAACGATGAGCGGGAACCGCAGCTCGGGCGCGAACCTGATCGTGCGGCTCAGCAGGCCACCCGCAAGGACGAGGCAGACGAAGGCAAAAGTGATGAGATCGATCGGCTCGAATTGAAAGAGAGTGGGTGAGAGAGTGGCGGCAATTTTGCGACCGATCGTGCCGTAACCGGTCACGGTGCTTTCCCGTGATGGCGCAAACATGAGCCAGAGGACGCAAGGGATCGCGAATTGGCCGAGCACGACCACCCATTGGCGAACGATCCGGCGTAAGGTGCTCTCCCCGGACTCAAGGCCGCGCCACAGCTCGTAGGACGCCACGGAAAGGCCATAGATGCAGAACGCGAAGAGGTGGGCGAAGAACAGGGCCAGCGCAGCGACGGAAAACAGTGCCAGTCGACTCCAGCCCGGCCAACGGCCGGTGGCGATCCAGCCAGCGAAAACCGCCAGATACAGCCCGACGGCGAAGAGGTAGTTGAGAAACCCCCATGCAAGGTCGTAGTTGTAGAGGAACAGGAACACGGCGGCGGGCCAGAGCCCGATTCGGCCGTGCACCACCCGGTGCAACGCCAGGGTTCCCCCGACCATGAGCATCAAGGTCGCCGCGACGAACAGACGGCTGGCCTCTACGGCCGACAGGAACCGGGTCATCGGCAACAACAAGACGTCCATGGCGAGATTGGGCACGATTCGCCAATCGATGGCGTAGTTTGCCTGCAACGCGGGGTCTTCCGCGATCTCCGCCAAAATGTGCATCCGCGCCAAGTGGTTGGGGTAATCGACCAGGGGAGGCACGGATACCAAAAAGATCGGGTAAAGCGCGCCCGCCGCCAACGTCAGATAGACAAGCACCACAGCCAAACTGCGATGCCTGGTCAGTCTTGGGGTCGAACGGCCGGGGCGGTGGAGGTTCATGGCGGGCCGACGGCAAATTCCTGAGGCTGAGCGGGACGGGTGGACGGCGGATCCACATGGGACGCGCGCGCGGTATTTTGCGCATGGGTGGCTCGGAATTCCAAACGCAGTTGGTCCGGCGGCGAGGTTGCAGAGTCTGTGTCAGGCATGGGCAGAGGAGTATTCCAAGGATCTGCAACCATCTTTTGAAAGGAGATTTGAGTCACAAAGCAAGTGCAATACCCGAGGAGATTGAGGAGGGCCTCGGCTGTGGTGAGGCTCTGAAGGTGAGCGAATTCGCCGCCGTTGTCGAAGGCAATCCCAGGCCTGCGGCGGATCGATGAATTGTGACGCCCACCCCAGCACCGGCCTGGAGCAAAATCTGGCAGCCGAAAAGCTCAAGGGGATCTGTATCCAGATGAGGCAAGAACACCTTGAAACGGCTCCACTGAGGTATAGTGACCCGGCGAGGGGCGGCCAGATGCCAAAGATCTCATCCACTCTTCCACCGAAACGCCGATCCATGTTATAGGTCCGGCGACCTTCGGGGGCACCTGGGAGATGTCGTCCGGAGCCCCTGGGCCTCGCGACAGAGGAGCACCGCCCCGTGACTGCCGCAGTGTGCACGTCCATCACGAGACCAGCGGCACAACGGCCGTTCAATCGGAGAATCAGTCACCCAGCCCAGGACATGGCCAGGGGATCTGTATGTCACTGACACATAAAAGAGACGAACATTTTCTCGTATTTTCGATTATTTAAGAATATTATATTTATTGGAAATATTTAATACAATAATATGAAGAAACAACTACCTACACTAAAATATCTCGAGTGGAGTGAATGGCGGATCCTTGCCCCTCATCTCCGCATCGCCCTCTTGATAGCAATCTGCTTTGGGACTGCCGTGACGCTTGTGGGCTGGAGCGTTGGCGCGCACCTGTTGGTGCCGAACGAACGGCTGAGTATCGCCTTGGGGTTCAGCGCGATGCTGCCGGTCGCCTTGGGATTTTTTTGTTATGTTGTGACCTTCGGGGTGTTGTCCCTCCTAAGGCGGGATCGGCAGACACGGGCACCGTTGGTTTGGATCGCCGGAAACGACCTCGCCTTGCTGCTGATCTTTGTCGTCATCAGTTACTTTCACTTTAACCTGAAGATGTGGCTCCCGCTGATCAACCCCGCCCTTTTCGATGCTGAGTTCATGGCATCGGACGAGTCCTTCCGGTGGTTGATCGATGCGACGACTCGGATCAGCACCGCCGTCCACGACCTTCATCCCTTCAGGTTCCGCCTTTATCAGTACATATTCCTGGGGATGTTCATGGTGTCATTTTGCAATCTGGCGGCTAGACGAGATGAATACTATCCGCAGTTTGCAATAGGCATTTTTCTGGTCTTGAGCCTCGGGGGCTTCAGCTATCTGATCATGCCCGCCCTTGGCCCCTTCATATTTGAGCCGGGCTCCCAGGCAATGACATCGGAAAACCAGGACCTCATGTACGTCAATTACCAGAGTGTTCAGGCGCACGGCGTCCAGTGGGTCAACCGATGGGGCGGCAGGTACTTCACCGGCTCGTTGGCGGCGATGCCGTCGCTGCACGTGGCCCATGCCACGGTCATGACCTATTACATGTTCAAGAGCCGGGCCGCGCTCTTTCCCTTGTTTCCCGTCTCCTGGGTCTGGATCGTCATTGAATCAATCGCCCTGCGGTGGCACTACGTGGTCGATGATATTGCGGGCGTCTTCTTGGCCGTCTTCATCATCTGCCTGGTGCGCGTCCTGTTCTCAAAGACGGGCCGCCTCCACAACGACACGGCCAGCCAAACGGCGCTGGGATCAACGGATTAAGACCAACGAGCAAATGAACGGACTCGGGGTGAGGCCCTCATGCTGAGCCTGTCGAAGTATGAGGGCCTTTGGTCGGTGTCGCCGTTCATGCGCTCGCTGGTATAAGACCAAATCTCGGTGATAAAGACCCCTCTCCTGGGGCCTTGTCATCTATGGACGCCCCTCTGATTGCAAGGGGTTGTGAGGATTGGAGACGGGTGGGGTTTGCCGTCATCTATCCGGCCTCTCGATGCGGCGTCTCTTTGCCGCGCGCCCCGAGGGACTCCGAGGATCGGCGGCACGGTGAAAAGGATGGGAGAGGTGCGCCTGGATGATGGAAATTATGGGAAAATGGCCTTCCGGACACAGGCAAACCGATCGTTCCGATCATCGGATGACTGCGGAGAAACAATGATTCCAAAGGCGGCGCATTTTGGGTTTTATTGCCATGACATTGATGTTAGTCAGGCAAATGTCGGGTTCAGTATATCTCTATGCCGGCGTCTAACTATCCAGAAAAGGCAGGTCAAAATATGGGTGCGGAAATTGGTAGATGGCTGACGGTTGCCGGGGTTCTTTTTGTGGCTTCCCTGCCGGCAATGGCCCAAGACAACGCTGAAAATCCAGCAATCGAGCCGCAGGCAATGGAAGCGTTGAAGACGATGGGGGCGTATCTGCACAGCCTGAAGAGCTTCGAGATTCGAGCCGAGATCGCCTATGACGATGTGTCGGATGGGGGTAATTTGATCCAGCGAAACGAAAGCGTGGCGGGGGCCATACGGAAGCCGAATCGACTCTGGGTCAAGACCAGTGGGGCGGGTCGCGAGCGCGAGATTTTTTATGACGGATCGACGGTCACGGTTTTCGGCGCGCGCCTCGGCTTTTATGCGCAGTTTAATGCGCCTCCGACCATCGGTGAGACCGTCACCGCGGCGATCGAGAAATATGACCTGGAGATCCCTCTGTCCGACCTGTTTTTCTGGGGCACCGATGAGTCCGATATTGACGCGATCAATTCGGCAATCAAAGTCGGACCGGCGCAGATTGGAAATCGCCGTTGCGATCAGTATGCTTTCAGCCAAGACGACGTGACCTGGCAGATCTGGATCACGCAGGGAGAGACAAAATCTCCGTGCAAGCTTGTGATCGTGGACACCTCCCAGGATGCCAGGCCGCAGTACTCTGCGACAATCGAGGTCATCGCGGATAAGAGTTTTCCGGAAGAGACGTTTGTATTTTCCGCGCCAAAGACGGCCTACAAAATCAAAATCCTCGCTTCGGATGCGGTCGACTGATGGGTCGCCCAGAAAGGACATCAAAAATGCGGAAACTGGTTCTTGGCGCAGTGAGCGCTCTGGTCATTTATGGCCTCATGCCGGCAACGGTCTACATCGCCTCAACCCAGGAGGTTGAAGCGCGCGGCGGACGCGGTGGCGGTGGCGGACGTCATCACGTCAACAGAAAGGCGTCCAGCCATAAGAGCGCGCGCAGCGGAAGCAGGAATATTTCCAATAATAAAGTCAACATTAACATTGACAATAGCAAGACTGTGAAAAGAAACTACGGACACAATGATCGCTACTATGATAACCGATATTACCGCCACCCGGTGGGAACGGCGCTCGCCGTGACCGCGGCAGCCATCGCTATCGGCTCGATCGTGGGGACCTTGCCGGTTGGCTGCACGACCGTGATCGTTGTCGGTGCCACATATCGGCAGTGTGGCAGTGTATGGTATGCGCCGCGATACTCTGGGTCGAACGTGAACTACATCGTGGTGAACGACCCCTACTGATCGGTCCGGGTCCTTCAAGGTCGGGCCGCGCGGACGCTGACCCGAAGTCGGTCAAACTTGACCGCTCTTTTGGCCGTTCACTCTGCGGTGGGTTGTGGGGGCGTGTCGTAGGCGCCGATCACCGACTGGTCGAAATTGATGATCGCGCCGGTCATCAGGCCCGATTCCTCGGACGACAGGAACCCGATGGTGCGGGCCACCTCGGCCGGCTTGATCAGGCGGCCGAAGGGCTGCTCTTCTTCCGCCTTGGCCAGCCAATCGTCCGGGGCACCGTGATAGCTGCGTTGAATTTGGTCCTCGGCCGGTGTGTCCATCCAGCCGAGGTTGAGCCCGTTCACCCGGATTCGGTCCCGCAGGAGCGCGAAGGCCGCGTTCCTGGTGAGCGTCGCCAGGGCGCCTTTGGAACCGCAGTAGGCGGCGATGAAGGGCTGGCCGGCGGTGCTCGACATGGACAGGATGTTGACCATGGTGCCGGCGATCCGCTCCCGGCGCATCAATTTGGCGGCGTCCTGCATGAGGAAAAAGGGCGCGCGGGTGTTGAGCGCGAACATGCGGTCGAAGAGTTCCGGCGAGGTGTCGAGGATGGTGCCCCGGTCGGTGGTGGCGGCGCAGTTGACCAGGCCGTGGAGCTTGCCGAAGGCCTCGTCGGCCTTGGCGATCACGGCCCGACAGCCGGCCACCTCGCCAAGCTCCGCCTGGACGAAGCGGGTGTCGCACCCACCGGCGCTCAGATCGCCGGCGACCGCGTTGCCCCGCTCGGCGTTGCGCCCGCAGATCACCAGGCCGGCCGCGCCGCGCTCGGCGAAGAGCCGGGCCGTCGCCTCGCCCAAGCCCTGGGTGCTGCCGGTGATGACGGCGTACTTGCCGGCGAAGGGGCCGGCATCGACGACGGCAGTGGTCATGGGTTCGTTTCCTTTGTCGGACCTGGTTACTGAACGATCTCGACCCGAGCGACGGCGAAGGCCTGGGTGAGGTGGCGGTGGCCGATCTTGGCGTAGACCAGGGGATTGGCCTTGGCCGGGTCCTGCTCCGCCTCCACGACGACCCAGCCGACGTAGCCGATCTCCGCCAAAACCTTGGCGAAACCGTGGAAATCGATGGCGCCGTCGCCCGGCACGGTGAACACGCCCGCGAGCACGGCGTCCATGAAGCTCATGTCCTCGCGCAAGACTCGCTCCAGGACCTGGGGCCGGACGTCCTTGCAGTGGATATGATTGATCCGCTTGGCGTGGCGCCGGACGGTGGCGTGAGGGTCGCCGCCGGCGAAGACCATGTGGCCGGTGTCGATCAAGAGCCCGACGGCAGGCCCGGTGTTGGCCATCAGGAGATCCACGTCGGCCTCGGTCTCGAAGACCGTGCCCATGTGTGGGTGATAGGCCATGGGCACGCCGCGGCCGCCCAGGTATTCGGCAATCTCGGTCAGCTTGCGGCCATAGTCCGCCACCTCCCCCGGCGCCAGTTTCGGCCGCCGGCTGACCGGCGTGGTGCGCCCGCCCTGCACGCTTCGGGTGACCTCGGCGTAGACCAAAACCGGCGCGCCCAGGGTCGCGAAGGTGTGCAACTGGTTTTCCAGGCGGCGCTTTTCCTCCTCGACCGAGACCTCGAGCAAACGGCCCGAGAACCAGCCGGAGACCAGCTTGATGTCGTGGGCCGCCAGGATCGGCCCCAGAACGTCCGGGTCCATGGGAAACTTGCCGCCGCTCTCGGTCCCGCTATAGCCGGCCTCCCGGCTTTCCTTGAGACAGACGTCGAGCGGCGTATCGCCACCCAGCTCCGGCAGATCGTCGTTGCTCCAGGCGATCGGCGCCACGCCAAGCCGTACCGCCATGGCTCAAACTCCCACCCGCTGTTTCTTCTTGCCCTCGTCGTGAGCGGCGCGGGCCTGGCGCACCGACTCGCGCGGGCTCACCTCGGGCACCCCCACGTCCCACCAGGCATCGCCCGGGGTCCATTGATGGGCATCGGTGTCGATCGAGATCACGTAGGTCCGATCAGCGGCCTTGGCCCGTTGGAAGGCCCGCTCCAGCTCGGCGATCGAGCTCACCTTCTCGCCCAGGGCGCCCATGGACTGAGCGTGCTTGACGAAGTCGACGGGCACCAGGTTCTCGACCCGGCAATCCACAAGCAGATTGTTGAACGAGGCGCCGCCCTTGGAGGTCTGCAGGCGGTTGATCACCGCGTAGCCGCCGTTGTCGCAGACCACGACGATCAGCTTGTGGCCGGTCAGCACCGAGGAGTAGATGTCCGAGTTCATCATGAGGTAGGCGCCGTCGCCGGTGAACACGATGACGTCCCGCTCCGGGTCGGCCATCTTGGCGCCCCAGCCGCCGGCGATCTCGTAGCCCATGCAGGAGAAGCCGAACTCGCAGTCGAAGGTGCCGATCGACTTGGCCTTCCAGTTCTTGCACAGCTCGCCCGGCAGGCCGCCGGCGGCGGACAGCGCCAGGTCGCTCGGATCGCAGACCCGGTTGATCGCGCCCACCACCTGGGCATAGCTGGGCAGTTCCACGTTGGTGGGCGCCGAGGCGGCGTCCACGGTCTGGTTCCACTGGGCGTATTCGTCGCGCGCCTTGGCCATCCAGCTCTCCGGGGCACGCCAACCGCCGAGCCCGGCCGAGAGCTCCACCAGGCCCACCTGGGCATCGCCCACCACCGGCAGCGCCCGGTGCTTGAGGGCATCGAAACGCGCCGCATTGAGCGCGATCAGCCGCATGTGGGGATTGCCGAAGACCGACCAGGACCCGGTGGCAAAATCCTGCAAACGGGTGCCCACCGCCAGCACCACGTCCGCCTCGGCGGCGAGGGCGTTGGCCGAGGCCGAGCCGATCACGCCCAGTGGCCCGGCGTTCATCGGATGGTCGTGGGTCAGGACCGCGCGCCCGGCGATGGTCTCGGTCACCGGGATGTTGTGGCGCGTGGCGAAGTCGGCAAGCTCTTCGGTGGCCAGGGAGTACTGCACGCCGCCGCCGGCCACGATGAGCGGCTTTTTGGCCCGGCCCAGAAGCTCCGCGGCCGCCACCAGCTGCTCGCTGTCGGGCCGCGGCCGGGGGACGCGATGGACCACCGGCTCGAAGAAGACCTCCGGATAGTCGAAGGCTTCGGCCTGGATGTCCTGGGGCAGAGCGATGAAAGCCGGGCCACAGTCGGCCGGGTCGAGCAGGGTGGCCACCGCCTGAGGCAGGGACGACAGCAACTGCTCCGGCCGGGTGATGCGGTCCCAGTAGCGGGTCACCGCCCGAAAGGCGTCGTTGACCGTGAGGCTGGGATCGTTGAAGTGCTCGACCTGCTGCAGCACCGGGTCGGGCAGGCGGCTGGCGAAGGTATCGCCGGCCAGCAGCAGGATCGGCAGGCGGTTTGAATGGGCGACCCCGGCGGCGGTCACCATGTTGAGGGCGCCCGGCCCGATCGAGCTGGTCACCACCATGATCTGGCGCCGGCGCTTGGCCTTGGTGTAGGCCACCGCGGCCAGGGCCATGGACTGCTCATTCTGGCCGCGCCAGGTGGGCAGCACGTCTTGAACCGCCTCCAGGGCCTCGGCCAGGCAGGTCACGTTGGCGTGGCCGAAAATCCCGAACACGCCGGGGAAAAGTTGAACCTGGGCGCCGTCGATGAGAGTCTTCTGGGCCGTCAGGTATTTCACCAGGGCTTGAGCCATGGTGAGGCGAAGCGTGCTCATGTTAGTCTCCTCCCGGCGCCTGGGGTCCTGAGAGGCCCGGCGCGATCGCGAATCGCCTAGGTGTGGCGACGGCCTAGGCGGTCAATCTATCTTACGAGGAGTCCGCCGTGGAGGGAAGTGTTTGCAACAAACATTCCATTTGACGAAATTTCGGAACTGATGCCTTATTTGACCCCCGTGATATCATGTTCGCGTGGGCGCCCGTGGCGGCGGAGTTCGGATAAGGGAGCAAGCCAATGGTGAATTTTGCATTGTTCGGGGCCGGCCGCATCGGCCAGATGCATGCCGACAACCTGGCCAAGAACCCGGACGCGGCCTTGCTCTACGTCTACGACGTTCATGGGCCGGCGGCCGAAGCGGCGGCGGCGAAGCACGGCGCCAAGGTGGCCCCGAACGTCGAGGCCGTGCTGGCCGACCCGGCCGTGGAGGCGGTGCTGATCGCGTCCTCCACCAACACCCACGTGGATCTCATGACCCAAGCCGCCCAGGCCGGCAAGGCGGTGTTCTGCGAGAAGCCGATCGATCTGGATATCGCCCGGGTCGACCGGTGCTGGGCCCAGATCCAGTCCTGCGGCGTGCCGATCCAGATCGGCTTCAACCGGCGCTACGACCCCACCCACAAGGCCCTGCGCGCAGCGGTCCAGGCGGGCGAGGTCGGCCGGGTCGAGCAGGTGGTGATCACCAGCCGCGACCCCTCGCCGCCGCCCCTGGACTACGTCAAGGTCTCCGGCGGCCTGTTCCGGGACATGATGATCCACGACTTCGACCTGGCGCGCTTCCTCTTGGCCGAGGACCCGGTGGAGATCACCGCCATGGGCAGCGTCCTCGTCGACCCGGCCGTGGGCGAGCTGGACGACGTGGACAGCGCCATGGTGCTCATGAAGACCGAGAGCGGCGTGCTCTGCCACGTCAACTGCTCGCGCCGTGCGGTCTACGGCTACGACCAGCGGGCCGAGGTGTTCGGCTCGAAGGGCATGGTGATCTCGACCAACCACACCGCCACCGCGGTGGAGCGCCACGGCGCCGGTGCGACGGCGGCGCGCGAGCCGCTGCTGAACTTCTTCATCGAGCGCTACGAGGCGGCCTACGTGGGCGAGATCAACGACTTCATCGAAACGGTCCGCAGCGGCCGTCCCCCTGCGGTCGGCTTCGAAGACGGCCGCCGCGCCCTGATCCTGGCCGACGCCGCGCTGGAGTCGTTCAAGACCGGCAAGACGGTCCAGGTGGTCTACTAGAGCCGTTCCGATTTGATCGGAACCACTCTAGCATTTTGTCGCTCACGGCAGCGGACCCGAAGGTCCGCGCCTGCGGTCGCGGCGGACGGCCGGCGGGCCGCAGTCGCGGCCTAGGAGCGAGTCCAACCAAACTGGAATCGCTCTAGCCTGGCCTCGAAGGCCTTTGTTCGGCGGACTCCCGTCGCCTTGGTTTGAATCAAGGCGACGG
>SMVA01303709.1_pt1 | contig 20976 bp, 17 predicted proteins | sample 2456451 | NCBI WGS metagenome assembly SMVA01 (sample SAMN11095933, study PRJNA526329) | marine sediment metagenome | biome: Marine sediment; feature: Surficial sediment; material: Deep marine sediment; isolation source: Hadal surficial sediment | place: Pacific Ocean | collected 2014-05 | depth... | reverse complement strand
TTGACCATTTTGAGAAATCGTACGGTGCTGAGCTCCGCCGCAACGTCCACACCCATGATCTGCACACCCGAGCTACGCTCGCCTTCGGCATCCAGAGCTAAAGCGAAGATTTCTACTCTCGGGGCAACGGCCAGGACTCCAGGTGTCGCTTCGATCTGGCGACGAACGATTGTCGCATCTGCGATCGTGTGTTCGACGCGTCGATCGTTCAGGTAAGCTGGGTTTTGAATCTGTACGTGACCCGTCAGCAGCGACGTTGCGTTTTCCGTCATGCCCGCATAGGAACCAAACTGCAACGCCATGGAAAATACCACCAACAGAATCGCAAAGGCGATACCTCCAGCGGTCAACCAGGTCCGGCGGGTATTTCGCCACAGATTGCGCCAGCCAATCCGCATTGCCAACATCGGCGTTGCGCGTGCTCGCACATTTCGAGCAGCGCCTGCTGGCGCATCACCCATTCAACGAGCACCTGATTGCAGGGAAAACAAGGTGAACAGCCGATCGTCCAACTCCAGATCGAACTCCGCCTTGAGGGTTTGAAACTCAGTATAGCTTTCCGGCGATTCCAACTTCACCATGCGCAGCTTCGTGCCGAAGACACGTCCGCCAAGCTCTTTGATTTCCGTTGTTTCCATAACCTTCAGGGGTTCCATATCCTGATCGTAAAACGTCTGTTTGAGCAGCACGAAATCGTCACGGATAACGAGTACTTCTTTGCCCCAGACCACCGGAGCATTTTCATACGGAATCGCTTCGATGACATAAACGGTGTGACCATCAACCTGATTACGCTCGATGATGCTGAGATCATACTCGCGTAACAGAATGTCCGTGCGGGATAAATCGTTGTAAGAGAAATCAGAGCCCCCCCAACTCTGCGACATCAAACTGTAAGGCAGTCGGATGCTGCGATTGAGTTTGGACGTGTAGGTCCACATCTTCTCGGCGAGTTTCAACGTGGCGTTACCCGCATCTTTAGCTGGCGCGGTAAAACGGATCAACACATCTTCCCGACCACGGGTCCAGACGACCATCGTCGAGGTCCGCTCCCAATCCGGGCGATGAACCACCATGATCGCTTCCGTATACGAAGTCGCTATCCCGCTCTGGAGATCCATGGCAGCCGCTAAAAGCTCGTGCGCGGTCATCGAATCGGACGCGGTGGCAGAGGTTTCCTGACCCTGTACAACCCCACTCGCCATTACCAGCAGCGCGGCAACCATCAGGTAGGAGATTCGCATTGACACCATCCTCAATTCGGGCAATATCTATATTCGCGCTAAATATTGACCATGTCAAAAATTATTACAACCAGCCCATGTCCCTGAGAGAACAGAAGAAAGCCCGCGCGCGCCGGGACATTCTCACCGCCGCCAGCACGCTCATCAACGACCTGGGTTACGAGCGGGCCAAGATGCGCGATATTGCCGCGGCGGCAGAGATCAGCTACCAGACCCTCTACAACTATTTTCCCACTAAAGCGCTCATCCTGCAGGCGATTCTGACCGAAGATGTCGCGCAAACCCGCAGCGAGATCGACGCGCTTCTCAATCGCTACGATGGCGATGTGCTCAAAGCCCTCGACGGAATCAACCAACTCCGTCTGGACATCATCTCGCATCACGATCGCAATCTCTGGCGAATAATCGTCATCGACTTCTTTCGCGAGCAACCCGCAGCGGGCGGGGTTTTCCATGCCATCGACCAAGCGGCCCATCGGGTTCTGGAAGATCTGTTCAATACCGCGCAGTTGGCGGGTGACCTCGATGAGAACGTCGATACCGGGCTACTGGCGGATACCGTGTTTGCCATCAATCAGTGGGCGACGACCAATTATGTGATGGATCCAACCATCGGGCGTGAAACGCTACTGGATCATCTCCGGACCCAACATGCTTTGTTGGTCGGACCTTATCTGGTAAACCGCGGGCCTGCACCGTAACGGTGTTCGCGTCACGCTACCTGCAACTCGCCGTATTGGTGGTGGCGGGGGGTGCCATCTATCCTCTCGTGTACCTGCGGCAGAATTTCGAAGTCTCTATCCTCGAATCGTTCGGCATCAGCATCACCCAGTTGAGTCAGTGTTACGCCATGTTAGGGGTGATATTTGTCGCGACCTACCTGCCAAGTGGGTGGCTTGCCGATCGCGTTTCGCCGCGCTGGCTCATCGCGGTTTCACTCGCAATGGCCGGGTTGCTGGGCCTGTGGTTCGCCACCATGCCATCGTTCGAGATGCTTCAGATCATTTTTGTCGGTTGGGGCATTGCCACCGGCCTGACCTTCTGGTCGGCCCTGATCAAGGCGGTTGCCCTGCTGGCTGGAACGGACGAGCAGGGTCGGTTTTTCGGCATTCTCGAAGGGGGGCGCGGATTGGTGGAAGCGGTGCTTGCCACCATTGCCATTGCCTGGTTCGCCTATCTGCTGGATTCGGCAGGACGATCATTGAGCGCATCGCTGACCCAGGTCATCTATTTTTACGCCGCATTCATGTTGATCGCGGCGCCGGCCGTACTCCTGCTCCTGGATGACATTCGAGCGGACACGGCGAGCAAAGAGGAGAAGCCGAACGTCTGGGAAGATATGAAACTCATCCTCGGCAAGTCCGAGATCTGGCTTGCCGCTTTCTGCATCCTGTGCGGATATCAACTGTTCTGGGCAACCTATTCGTTTTCAGCTTACCTGCAACAAACCTATGGCATGACGGCGGTTGCCGTCGGATTCATCACCGTTGCCAAATTGTGGATGCGCCCGATCGGTGCGATCTCGGCAGGTGTCGCGGGAGATTTTCTCAGCCGCGAAACCGTGCTGGCGTCGCTTCTGATCGCCGCAGCCGCGTCCCTTGCAGGCATGGTCGCCGTTCCGGCAACCACGGGCACCGGTCTGTTGCTCGGGGTGGTCATGTTGGTCGGTCTGCTGACCTACGCGGTTCGCGGTATCTACTGGGCTACGCTCGAGAGTTGTAACATTTCGGATCGCACCAAGGGCCTCGCAATCGGGGTGATCTCACTGATCGGCTACGCGCCTGATATCTATCTACCGCTGATCAACGCAGCGTTGCTCGAGCGGTATCCCGGCAAGACCGGCTATGCCATCTATTTTATTGGTCTGGCAGCAATGGGTCTGGTTGGCGCGCTGGCCGCCTGGCGACTGGGCAAGGTGGCCGCACTTCGTCGGCTTTGAGCGTGGTAGGGTTCTCGATATGAACACCGTAAAAATCGGCAACGTTTCGGAGGTCTCCGAGGATCGTTGGCTCGAAGCTCGCAGCGCCGGCGGTAGCGGGACGCAGGTTCTGGATGATGCGCATGTTTCGAGTTGGCGGGAACGCGGGTTTACGTTTGTCGGTGAGTTCTTTCCTCCAGCGCTTCTCAACCCGTTGGAAGCGGCAGCACGCGAGCGTTTTCCCGCTGCGGGTACCACCGAAGCCGACCAATTCACCAACTTTGGCGGTCCATTACACTTCCCCAGCGGCGTGCGCGCGCTGAACGATGTCACCCTGCATCCGCGGCTTTTATCCGCGGTGGCCGAACTCCTGGAGGTAATCCCGGCAAATCTCAGACTGACTCAATCGGACCTGTGGCCGAAATATGGCCGCGGAGAAAAACTGGCGGGCGCACTGGACAATTCGGATCAGCGAATCCACGTCGACTACCCCAACCACAATCTGGCTCACCCCACCGAGTGGTCGCGTCCAGAAGCCGTGGAGTTGGTCGTTTATCTGAGTGACGTCGAAGTTTGCGGCGGCCCCACCGCCGTCGTGCCGCGGCACGGTGAGGACGATCCAGCCTATCGCTGGCCGATTGTCGACTCACCCGGTATTGCGGATCTCGATTACGTGAACGATCGTTGTACGGCAGAGGCCTACTTTGCCGAACAACGGCCCGAATTGAGCGAGTGGCGCAAGTCGCTGTATGAGCGTGAGCGCTACACTCGCTTCAAACGAGGGGACGTGCTGTTTTATCGCCACGATACCTGGCATCGGGGCACCCCCATGGTGCCCGGTACGCTTCGACTCGTGCAGAATATAGCCTTTCGGCGAGCCGAGTCCGAGTGGATCAGCATCCTGCATGCAGGCTGGGCGTGGTCCGCATATCGCGGTGACAAAATGCTGGAGCGGTTGATCGCAACCGCAAACCTCGACCAGCGGGCGGTGCTTGGCTTCCCCCAACCGGGGTCACCCTATTGGACCGAAGCCACCATCGCCGCAGTGGCGGCAAGGCATGGGGTATTCGGTATGGATATGGCGCCTTATCGAGAGGCACTCGGGGAATCAATCGGTTAGCTGCTCGACAACTCCACAAGCGCTTTCCTGACCCTCTCCGCGTTCGCTTCGAGCTGTTCGGCGGGCGCCACCGTCTGCGCATGCAACTGGAAGTCGATACCGCCGTGTCGTGGGAGGATGTGGAAATGGAGGTGAAACACCGACTGGCCCGCGGCTCGACCGCTGAGTTGGGCGATCATTATCCCGTCGGCGTTGAAAGCCTGTTTGACGGCTTTTGCGATGTGCTGGGTGGTCGAAATGGTTTTACCGAGACTGATGGGTTCGATATCCATCAGATCGACAGCCGGACTCTTCGGAATGACCAGGGTATGCCCTTCCGCCTGGGGCATGAGATCCATGAAGGCCAGGGTGTCATCATCTTCGTAAACTTTGTATGCGGGCGCTTCGCCACGAATGATCTTGGCAAAAATGTTTTCGGAATCGTAACTCATCAATATTTCATCTTTTCAAAACCATTAAGGTCCGCGGCGTCTGCGTCTCGCTAACGACACCACGTTGTCTCCACCAATGACATCCTGTTTCAGTGCAAACGCAACTTCCCAGGTATATGTGGTCGTTTCGAGCTTGGAGAACCCTCGAAACCCATAACCGTTCGATATCGTGAACAGCGCAAAGGTCGCGTGCACCGATCCCGTGTCGTTCCACACGAGCCCGAGATTGGGGGGGCTGTCGAGCTTGGCCGTTCCGCCCAGCACATCGTCTCCGATTTGCACCCGCAACGTATAGGTACCGACATCGTTGTCGGCAACTCGTATGGTAAGCTCGCGTTTTCCCAGCTCCTTGAACACGGCTTCGCCGGTAATCGTAAAACCACCTTCGTCGCTCTTTACCACAACGTCACACTCGACTTTTTCGCCACGGCTCGAGCCTTCCACCAGCAAGCTGCCGCGACCCAGCCATTGGCCCTTCTGCAACAACACTAAAGGCTGGCCTCGTGTTCGCCGATCAGGACCGACGCGCCGATCGGATCGATGCAGCGTGCGTCTTTGTTGCGCGCATTGTTGACATAGCTCGAAACGGGTATCGCCTCCAACGTCATCGGAATGGCAGATTCGAACAGGGTCTTGAGGTCTGCGCCAGCTACCCCCGTGTCCAGCCAGCGATGGGCATCGCCCAACGACAACATGACGGGTTGCCGTTTATGGACGAATTGAAGTTCTTCATGGGCATCCGTGGTCAGAATCGTGAAGCTCTCGACCACTTCGCCCGTCTCCCTGTTATGCCAACGGTCCCACAAACCAGCCAGGAGCATTCCAGAAAACTCGGTCGGAGTAATGAAATACGGTAACTTCTGGTTGTGCAGCCGGGTCCATTCGTAGAATCCACACACCGGCACGACACAGTGGCGCTTCTGGAACGGTTCCCTGAAAGCCGGGCTCTTGTGAGCTGTCTCCGACTTGGCGTTGAACATGCTGTACCTGGCCGACATTTCCTTCGCCCAGTATGGGGTGAGCCACCAGCGCATGGGCACCCGTTCCGGCTCTCCGCCGGCATCGAGACGCAGTACCGTAACGGTTTCGGTCGGCGCGGTGTTGAAATTGTCAGGCCCGGGATGCGTCAGGCCCACGAGTTCCATCAACAACTCGGTAAGTGGATCGGCCGTAACGTTGAATCGGCCACACATCAGCTTTTCAAGATCTCCGCAACGTCCGCCATCTCACCCGGATCGAGGCGCCAGCGTTGCGCGGCAGCGACGTTGGCCACGACCTGTTCGCTCGATGTTGCGCCCGCAATCACGCTCGTGATCACCGGTTGGCTCAACAGCCAGCAAAACGCGAGAGCGAGCAACGACTTGTCGCGTTTGCGGGCAAATTCTTCCAGCCGTTCAACCAGATCGTAATTCCGTTCGGTCAGTGCGCGCTTCGCGAGCCGCTCTACCAACGCAAGACGAGTACCCGGGGGTGCGGGCTCGTCGCGTTGGTATTTGCCGGTAAGCAGACCGCTCGCGAGCGGAAAATAAGGCAACACACCAAGCCCGAACCGCTCGCTCGCCGGCAACACCTCGTGGGTGACCGCTCGTTCGATGAGGCTGTAATTATTCTGCGCGCTGACAAAAGCGGTACAACCCAGATCATGGGCTGTCCAATGCGCGTCCGCAATCTGCCAACCGCTGAAGTTCGAGTGGCCTATATAGCGAACCTTGCCTTCGCGCACGAGATCGTCCAACACGCTCAACGTCTCCGCGATGGGAGTCGCCGCATCCGGCAGGTGAATCTGGTATAGATCGATGTAGTCGGTTCCAAGCCTCGCCAGGCTAGCTTCCACCGCACGTCGCACATAACGACGTGATCCGCCTCTGTTCAACCCGCCCTCTCCCGTCGGTGATCCAAACTTCGTTGCGATGACGACATCGCCTCGGCGATCACCCAGAGCCTTTCCAAGCAGCGTTTCCGACTGCTTCTCGCCGTATACGTCGGCGGTGTCGAAGAAGTTGATGCCTTGATCGAGTGCCGCATCCACGGTCGCTCGAGTACCAGCCGCATCGACCCTGCCGCCAAAATTGTTGCAGCCGAGCCCGACCTCTGAAACCAACAGCCCTGAGTTACCAAGTCGACGATGTTGCATCTATCTGTTGCACCTTCTTTGTTCCGTAGTCGCGATAATCGCACCTCAATCACGGCCACCGGTATAGGCGGTATCTTACTGGTTTGCGTTTTGCCGTTCATTGATGAATCCTTCCAATCGAATTGGCTGGGACACACGGGGGTGAATCATGTCGGCACTCGAGGAATTTCGCAGCGAAGCCAGAGCCTGGCTCGAGGAGAACTGTCCACCTGGTGCACGGGGGCCGGGCGAGGTAGCCACTGGCAGTACCAAAATCAAAATTCAGAATTCGGACACGAGGCTTTGGCTCGAACGCATGGCGGAGAAGGGCTGGACCGTGCCGACGTGGCCTTCGGCTTATGGCGGTGCCGACCTCACCACCCAGGAACTGGTGGTGCTCATCGACGAGATGCGACAAATTCAGGCGCGCTCGCCGCTGATGGGCATGGGCACCTCGTTGATCGGTCCGACGCTTCTCGAATACGGCACCGATGACCAGAAGGCGCGGCACCTGCCGAAGATCGCCCGGGGTGAACTCTCCTGGTGTCAGGGTTACAGCGAGCCCGGCGCCGGATCCGATCTCGCGAGCTTGAGAACTCGCGCGCAAGACAATGGCGATCATTTCCTGATCAACGGGCAGAAGATCTGGACCTCCGGTGCACAATCCGCCGATTGGATGTTTTGCCTGGTCCGTACCGACCCGGACGTACCCAAACACGAAGGCATCAGCTTCGTTCTACTCACCATGGATCAGCCCGGGGTGACGATAAAACCCATCAAGCTCATCAGCGGCAATTCACCTTTCTGCGAAACGTTTTTCGACAATGCCATCGCTAAAAAAGAAGATCTCATCGGAGAGCTCAACAAAGGCTGGACGGTCGGCAAGCGGCTTCTGCAACACGAGCGCTCCGGTATGACCGCACTCGTCGGAGGTCGCACCCAGGAACTCGAGGGTCAGCTAGCGGACATCGCGAAACAATACCTCGGCGAGCGGGACGGCAAGATTGCCGACCCGGCCATGCGCAACAAGGTGCTGACGCACGACCTCAACAGCCGTGCATTCCGCCTCACTCAGCGGCGCACGGTCGAAGAATCGCAGGATGGAAGTACTCTCGGCCCGGCAACGTCGATATTCAAAATGTACGGCACCGAATTGCAACAGGACAAATCTCGTCTGATGTGCGAGCTGCGGGGCACTCAAGGACTTGGCTGGACGGGCGAGAGTTTCTCCAAAACAGAGCTCGATTGGACGCGCATGTGGCTGTCGAATCGCGCGGCATCGATTTACAGCGGTACCAACGAGATTCAGCGAAACATCATCGCCAAACGCGTACTGGGCTTGCCTGACTAGTTCCGGGCTTGTCTGAGTAGAGGATTTAACCGTGAAACCGCCGGTAGCGCGCAAGGTGCCACACACCTTCACCCACCACGGTGTCACCGTGGAGGATCCCTACCACTGGTTGAAGGACCCGAAGTATCCGCAGGTCGAAGATCCAGACGTGCTCGACTATCTCCACGCGGAAAACGCCTACTTCGAAGCAAAAATGAAACCCCATCAGGCACTCGTCGAGCGGCTGTTTGCCGAACTCAAAGCCCGGGAACCCCAGGAAGATGCCTCGGTCCCCTACCGGCGGCGCGACTATCTGTACCAATGGCGCTACGAGACCGACGCCCAATACCGGATCTGGCAGAGAGCGCCCGTTTCGGCCCCGGAAGACTGGGTGGTAATCCTCGATGAACCGAAGCTCGCAGCCCCCCACGACTACTTCAACCTCGGCGGGCTCGCCATCAGCCCTGATGCCCGGTATCTCGCGTACAGCGTAGACGTATCCGGAGCGGAGCGATTCACTCTGAACATTCTCGATCTGGAAACGGACTCTCTCCTCGACGAGCCAATACCGGCTACTTTAGGCAGCCCCGTCTGGGCAGCCGACAGCGCGAACGTCTTCTATGTTGGAGTCAACGAACAATGGCGCCCCGACCAGATTCGCCGTCACCGTATCGGCGAACCCATCGACAAGGACACGATCGTGTACGAAGAAACCGACGAATCGTTTTTCGTCGGCATTGGTGAAACCCAGTCGGAAGCCTTCATCCTGATCAGCACCGGTGACCACGTAACATCGGAGGTTCGCTACCTGCCGGCCGATTCACCCGATGCCAGTCCGATGCTCATTTCTGCGCGTCGTGCCGGTCATGAATACGATGTCGATCACCGGGAAGGATTCTTCTACATCCGCAGCAATGCTCGGCACAAAAATTTCGAACTCTTTCGTACCCCGATTGATGCCCCGGAAGAATCCCGTTGGGAGTGTGTCATCGGCGGCAGCACCGAGCACTATCTGACTGGACACATGTGTCTGCGCGATTTCGTTGTGGTAGAAGAACGCCAGCATGGTCTGGATCAGCTACGGATCATCGAAGTCACTGCAGACGAACACAGCGCCGAACACTTCATCGAGTTTCCCGAACCCGCCTATAGCGTTGGGCTGGGCGCCAATGCCACCTACGCGGCGGATACCATTCGTCTGAGCTTTGAGTCGATGGTCACGCCAGACACCGTGTACGACTATGAGATCAGGAACAGACGCCTGATTATTCGCAAAGTACAGATGATTCCAAGCGGGTACGAAACGGGTGAGTTCCATACTGAGCGGCTGATGATAAACGCGCGCGACGGTGTCGCTGTGCCCGTCAGCATCGTGTATTCACAGAATTTTGTCCGTGACGGCTCCGCGCCGTTGTATCTTTATGGCTATGGCGCCTACGGCAGTGCAATTACCCCTTACTTCTCCACCAACCGGCTGTCGTTGATGGAACGCGGATTTGCCGTTGCCATCGCACATATACGCGGTGGCGATGATCTTGGATATCACTGGTACGAAGACGGCAAACTCGACAAACGAACGAACACGTTTAACGATTTTGTCGACGTCGCGCGCCATCTCATCGATGCCGGGTACACCGCGGCTAAGCGAATTGTCATCTCAGGCGGTAGTGCGGGTGGCGAGCTGATGGGTGCCGCCCTCAATCAGGCTCCGGATCTCTGGGGTGCGGTTGCCGCACACGTCCCTTTTGTCGATGTGCTCAACACCATGCTCGATGCCAGCCTGCCGCTTACACCGCTGGAGTGGCCTGAGTGGGGCAACCCGATTGAGGATCCGGAGGCATTTGCACTGATACGTTCCTATTCGCCTTACGATCAGCTACGCGAAGGGGCCTATCCGCCGATGCTGGTTACCGCCGGATTGAACGATCCACGCGTCACCTACTGGGAGCCTGCCAAATTCGTCGCAAAGCTCCGCGCCTTAAAAACCGATGGCCACTGGTTGCTGCTCAAGACCAACATGGGGGCGGGGCATAGCGGGGAATCGGGTCGTTTCGACGCTTTGCGGGAAATCGCCGAAGAATACGCCTTTATCCTGGTCAGCTTGAAGCTCGAGCCGGATTGACGCCAAGCCACATCGAGACCGGCACCGACCTTTCCTTTCGAAACCGACCGCGGGAGAAACAATCTTGAAAAACACGTTGTTAAGTCCACTTGTCAGCTGCGTCGTGTTGTTACTTCTGACCAACCCGGTGATGGCTGGAAAACCTACCATCAACGATGTTGCCAGTCAGCCAGAAAAGAAACTGATGAAAATGGTCAAGGTCCACGTCAACGGCAAACCGAACAAAAAAGGCGAGGGACCCGTACCTAGATTCCCTGCAGGCGGCTCACCCCCCGAACGGGTGGGGATATTGACGTTCTTTATTCAGGATACGGGCAAACAGGAGGCCAAAATATATAGCAATTTTGCATCGTCTTCAGAGTTGACGGGGGCTGGCGTCAATCACTTCGCGGCAAGGTTTTACCACGAGAGCCTGAAAGTCATCAGGGATAATTTCTCGGAACAGGGAATGACCGTGCTGACAACCGATGAATATCTGGACACGCCAGAAAAGGAAGAGGCCTACCATACGTTCGAGATGAAACACGGATTCATCATGCGAGGACTGATGAAATATGTAAAAGCGCTCGATGGTTGGAATCAGCGCGCTTGGGCTTTACGCCACGGCGTAACCAGTTTAATGCGCGAAGCAGGCACCATGAAATCTGCCACACCCGATGGATACCGTATATTTCCAATCGAGATGATCGGCCAGGACGGAAAATCCACGGACAGCATCAATGAGCTGAGGAAAGCTGTGGGCGTGGACGCCTTTCTCGGCGTGCTAATTCAAACTCAATATAACGGCAAAGAATTGATTCTGAGAGATCTTCGGATGTACGTCTATGGTCCAAACCCAACTGAGAAAATCCCAGGGACAAGATACATTCAATGGCGCACGGGTCAACGCTGGGCGGAGACAGAGATGCGCATGAAGCCTCCCCCGACGGTGGCAAAATTCAAGAAAGGAAAAATTATTTCCGAGGACTATACGGGTTTCGACAAGCTCATGTCTGCCAACAGCAAAACCATCGCGCAGTATCTGGCTAAAGTATCAGCGGGGAATTAGCGACGTGATGGTCGAGAAAGGTTACCCGAGTGACCATGGCCAAGTTTCTGGAGGCCACTCGATCAGCCGTTCAGTTGCCGGGTAAAACGTCTGGTTTTAGCTTCGTTGGCTTGCTGCATGCGCTTCTTGATGATGTTCTGCACCACACTGACGGTGGTCCAGTCATGGGTCATCGTTCGCTCACAGCTCGTGCAGGTGATGTTTCGTTCTGCACAAACCAGCTTCAGCAACTCGCTATAGGGCAACCGTGAGATTTCTCTGCAACTGGAACATTCCAACCCGACCGCCGGATCGATCCCTACGTAATACATACCGCTGAACTCCTTTTCACCGCGTATCCATTGTATGTAAGCGTAGTGGCGTTCCGAGCTAACGCTAGCCACGTTGTGAACAGGCTCACACAGTTTTCATGATCTCTGTTCGATCTCGAGCTGCGAACGGAACTCAGGGGCCGCAATATCGATCAGCGCGCGTGCCCTTTCGCGCGAGGGAAGGTCTTTCAAGTGCGCGATACCATGCTCCGTTACGACAATATCAACGTCAGTACGCAGCGCGGTCACCATTTCCACCCTCGCCACGATACGTGACACTTCGCCGTTCCGTGCGGTTGCATTCATGGCGACAATGGACCGTCCTCCCTTCGATGCCCGTGCGGCGCGCATGAAGTCGACGGAACCCCCGGTGCCGGAAATCTGCCGAGCGCCGATCACTTCGGCGTTGACCTGGCCATGAAGATCAACCTCCACGGCAGAGTTTACCGAGACAAACCCTGGTAGCTGCCTGATCACGGCCACTTCGTGAGTGTAATTTGCGCTGCGGAACAGGACCTCAGGCGTATCGGCAAGCCAATCGATGAGCGCGTGAGAACCCAACGCCATTCCCGTCACGTGGACACCCCGATCGAGGGGTTTGTTCGCGCCGGTCAGCACACCTTGGCGAATCAATGCCATGCCGCCGTCATCGATGAGCCCACCATGCATACCCAGATCGTTCTTGTCGTCAAGTTGTTGGAGAATCGCCGCGGGGATGGCACCAATACCCGTTTGCAGGCAATCGCCGTCTTGAATCAACGAAGCTACGTGTTTGCCGATGCGGGTCGCCGCGGCGTCTATCGCAGGTTCTGGCAATTCAAAGAGTTGCCGATCGCTCTCGATGAGAAGGTCGATATTTTTCTGAGCGATGAGTGGGCACCCTGCTGGCGCCGTGAAACTGGTGTTGAGCTCTGCTATTACGACGGCGGAACTCGCCAGAGCCGCGCCGAGAAAGTCGACATTCGGTCCTAAGCGCAACCGACCGGCAACGTCACGCGCTACCTGAACCAACACGACGTCCACCCGCTCACACAAGTAGTCATATACGGCCCGCATCTGCATGGGTAGAAAGTGAAGACGTTCGGGGTCGGCGCCCAGAAGATGGGGGGTCATGAAGAAGGTGGTGTGTTGCGAACTCGGACTGAGTGCGGTGAAGTCCGTCTGGTTGTAACCACCGAGCGGGAACTGGATAAAGTGCAGATCGTCCGGAAGGGTCGAGACCTTGAGCTCATCCAACAACGCGGTAGGCTCATTGACGCTCCCGGCAACGAATATACGCTGACCCGGGCTCAGCTTGCTGACAACGTCGGTCACCTTCTTTTGGACCCTCCCTTTACCTTGCTAATTTTACCTTCGATACTCACAAAATGATTCACGGCTCGTTATCGGACCTTACGGCGTTGCTCTCACTCGAGGCGCTCACGGATGAACGTTTCGTTGCGGAGCCTCGCAGTGGATCACGTTGGCGTGTGTATGGCGGTCAATTCTTAGGGCAGGGACTCATCGCTGCTACTCATGGGGCCGATCTGCCGGTACGCGCGTTTCATGGTTACTTCATTCGCGCCGGCAACGCGACACAGCCGTTGTTTTACCAGGTCGAAAGACTATCCGAGGACCACCGTCAGGTGCGCGTGCACCAGGAAGACAAGCTGCTGTTCACGATGGAGGTGGTACTCGGTGAGTATGGTTCCGCGCCCGGCATACCGATGCCCGACGTTCCGGGACCCGATGCCTGCATTCCCCGGGAAAAGGGTATACAGAATCTCCAGACCGACACCGAATCCACCTGGGCGGTGGTCGACTCGCCTTTCGACAACCGATTTGTCGAGAACATCTGGCACGACGTGCCTGCGCCGCCGCAACACCACGTGTGGTTCCGCACCAGGCAATCCGCTGCGAAACACGACATCTCTGCCATGGAAGGCCAACACATGCGCCAGGCGGTGCTGGCGTATTATGCGGATGATACGATCATGGACAACGCGCTGTTCCCTCACGGGTGGGCGGGTAGCTGGGAACGGCTGCAAACCACCAGCCTGGATCATGCGATGTGGTTTCATGCCGACGTGCCAGTCGATACCTGGCTGCTGCATGCCCAGGACAGCCCCACCGCGGGAGGCGGGCGCGGCATGACCCGCGGCCTGATTTACCGCCAGTCGGGAGAGCTGGTGGCAACTGCGGCACAGGAAATTCTCATGCGAGTCAGTACGGGCCGATGAACCCCCTCCTCCATTTCCAACCCGGCATCCAGCAATGGTTCGAAGCGCATTTCGCTCGACCAACCAACGTCCAGGCCAAGAGCTGGCCGCTCATCGCCGCTGGCAAACACGTGCTCATCACCGCGCCCACCGGCAGTGGGAAAACGCTAACGGCATTCCTCTGGTCGCTCAATCAGTTTGCCAGCGGCACCTGGGAGCCAGGACGTACTCGGGTCATCTACGTTTCTCCGCTGAAAGCGCTCAACAACGACATTCAACGCAACCTTCTTAATCCCTTGAGTGAGCTGCGCGAAAACCACGACTTCCCCGCTATCAGCGTCCAGACCCGCTCTGGAGACACGCCGCCCGGCGAGCGCCAGAAAATGTTGCGCCGCCCACCGGACGTGCTGATTACCACACCGGAAAGCCTTTGCCTGCTGCTCACCACCACCAAGGGGCGCCAGGCCCTGGGCACGGTCGAGACCGTCATTCTCGACGAGATTCACGCGATCGTAGACAACCGCCGCGGTGTTCAGTTGATGACCTCAATCGAACGTCTGGCCCATATTGCCGGTGAATTTCAGCGCATCGCGTTGTCTGCCACAATCCGGCCGTTGGACGCCATCGCCAGATACGTCGGTGGCTACCTGCCTGACGGCACTCCCCGCCGCCTCGAGGTTGTGGTATCCGAGGACGAAAAGAAAATCCAGTTTCGTGTGCGCTTTCCGGAAGCAGCCAAACACGCCGCCGAAAACGGGGAAAAAATCTGGGAACCCCTCGCATCGAGCTTTCGTGAGGTTATCGACCGCAACCGCTCAACCCTCTTTTTTACCAACAGTCGTCGACTCGCCGAAAAGATCACGCTCAAAATCAATGAGGACCAGGGAGCGCCGCTCGCTTACGCGCATCACGGTTCGCTTGCGCGGGACATCAGACACGAAGTGGAAAGTCGCCTGAAGGCGGGTGAACTGCGCGCCATCGTCGCCACCAATACCCTGGAGATGGGTATCGACATCGGCCATCTCGATGAGGTCGTGATGGTGCAATCACCCCCCTCGGTGATTTCGGCCCTCCAGCGCATCGGACGTGCGGGCCACCGGGTGGGCGAAACCAGTATCGGTTCGCTTTACCCCACCCACGCTCAAGACTTTCTCGAAGCGGCCGTGTTGGCAGAAACGATCGCTCAGCGGGATATCGAGCCTCTGGTGCCACTCGAAAACGCTTTGGACGTCCTTGCCCAGATCATCATCTCCATGTGCGCAAGCGAAACCTGGGCGGTCGAAGAACTCTTTGACGTCATCAGACGCGCCACGCCCTATCACCGTTTACCGCGAGAACACTTCGATCTCGTGCTGGACATGCTCGCCGGTCGCTACGCAGGCTCACGGATCCGGGAGCTTAAGCTTCGTATCATCTACGACCGGATCAACCAGACCATCAGGGCCCACAAAAGCGCCGTGTTCGCCTTCTACAATTCCGGTGGCACCATCCCCAACCGTGGCTATTACGCGCTGCGCCATGCCGACACCGGCGCTGTACTGGGCGATCTCGACGAAGAATTCGTCTGGGAGGCAAAAACCGGGCAAACGTTCACGCTGGGTACCCAGAGCTGGCGGATTCTTAAGATTACCCACAACGATGTAATGGTGATGCCCGCTCAGCCAGGCAGCAGCGCACCACCCTTCTGGCGTTCGGAGAACTTCAATCGCAGCTTTCACTTTTCGGAACGAATCAATCAGTACCTCGAACTCGCGGAATCGGCTTTTGCCGAGAACCGGGAGGAAAAACTGAAGGCCGATCTCATTGATCATCGAGGCTTCGAAGACACCGCGGCAACCGAACTCATCGACTATCTCGCTCGTCAACGAACTTCCAGCGCCGCCGCCCTGCCACACCGACATCATGTGTTGATCGAACTGGTGAACACCGGCCCCGGCGGCTACCGCGGACCTGACGGTGCCCGCCAGGTCGTCATTCATACCTTCTGGGGCGGGCGTCTCAACCGTCCCTGGGCATTGGCGCTGGACGCTGCGTGGCGGCAGGTTTTCGAAGGTGAACCCGAGATTCATGCCGACAACAACGCGGTGGTGATCCAGACCAAGGGCGATCTCGACCCGGCTCTCATCACGACGCTCGTGACACCGGACAACCTCCTTGCCCTGCTGCGTGAGTCCCTTGAAGGATCGGGCTTGTTCGGAGCGCGTTTTCGCGAATGTGCCGGGCGCTCACTACTGATCAACCGACAAACTTTCAACCAGCGGTTACCGTTGTGGATGAGCCGTCTGAAAGCCAAGAAGCTGATGACCGCAACTGCCAGGTACACAGACTTCCCGGTGAGGCTCGAAACCTGGCGAACCTGTCTCAACGACGAATTCGATCTTGACGCGTTGTCCCGCATGTTGGCAGAACTACAGAGCGGTGAAATCTCCTGGACCTTCACCCATACCACGACCCCGAGTACCTTCGCCGCCAACGTCACTTTCGATCAGATCGGCCGCTACATGTATGCCGACGATACCCCCGAACGACGGGAACCCGGCGCACTGAGTGAGGACCTGATTCGAAGTGCCGTCTATGACGAGTCGTTGCGACCCAAGCTACTACCAGCAACGATTGTCGAGTTTCTCGCTAAACGGCAACGAACCGCCGAGGGCTACCTTCCTCAATCCGAGGAGCAATGGCTCGAGTGGCTCAAAGAACGTGTGCTCATTCCGGAAAGCGAATTTGTCGATGGTTTCGAACACGCTCATCTGGCAAGACTCACGCTCAAGGAACGCAGCTGGGTGACGCATCGAGAGTTACTCGCGGGCCTTGTGCAGAGCGGTCTCTGCCACGACGTCGAGGTGAGCGGCCCGGCGCCCGAGGTCGACGACTCACGCTCCGCCGAACAATATGCGTTGGAAATCCTCTCTTTCTATGGACCTTTGACCGAAGAGCAAATTTGCCAGTTGTTACCTTCGGTGCCGGAAGGTCTGCTCGAAGATCGCGAACAGTTGATTTATGGGGCGTTGCTCAAAAACGACGATGCTTTGTTTTACTGCAACGCCGAAAATTTTGAAGCGCTTTTGCGCTTTCAGCGTGCTCGGCAACGCCCGGACGTTGCATCGCGTCCGGTAACGGAACTGCCAACTTTTCTCATGGGTTGGCAGGGATTTGGGCGCACGCTGGACGATCAATCGATGCTCGAAGCCCTCGATGCGCTACACGGATACGCGGCCCCGGTATCCACCTGGCTCGACGATCTCTTTGCTTCGCGTTTCGCCGGGTTTGCCGACTATCATCTGGATCAGGTGTTCACAGAACAACAACTCAGTTGGCGCGGTGTCGCCACCGAACAGATCACCATCGGTTATCCAGAAGACCTGGACCTTCAGCACGCCATCGATAAACCACCGGAGTTTGCCCACTACTTTACCGACCCCAGCGCCCGCTATGGCTTCTTCCAGATAGCCGACCAGGCGGACGATGGTTTGGCCGACTTCAGCGACCGATGGTGGCAATCCGTGTGGCGTGGAGAGCTTTCTGCAGATACGCTGGCACCCCTGCGGCAAGGCCAGGCCCGCAAATTTTCTCTCACTGATCCCGCCCGCGCGACTCGCACTTCTCATCGAACTCGTCGTGCGCGGAGCGCGGCCCGGGGATGGCTCGGGAACTGGTCACTCCAGTCGATTGCGCAAGACGTTCCCGACCCGCTCACCGAACTCGAAGACAATAAAGAACGGGCGCGGATATTGCTCGACCGCTACGGTTTCGTTTGTCGCGAGGTTGCCAACCGGGAAGGCGGCGCCATGCGCTGGAACAAGCTCTTCAAAGCGCTGCGCATCATGGAGCTCTCCGGCGAGGTGGTGACAGGCTATTTTTTCACCGAACTCTCAGGACCGCAGTTCATCACGCCACGCGCTCTGAATCACTTTCAACAAGACAACGAGCCATGTGAGCATCTGTGGATGTCTGCGCTGGATCCCGCCTCTCCCTGCGGTATGGGTCTGGCCTGGGATGCGTTGCCACAACGACGCGCACAGAACTATCTCGCGTTCTATGAAGGAAAACTCGCGCTCGTCCTGGAGAACAACGGCAAACGTCTGACCTTCCTGTTACCAGCCGACCACCCCGAGATCGACGGTCTGTGCGAACTTCTGGTGCATCTGGCACGTCGGCTGAAACGCTTGACGGTTGAAACAATCAACTCTCAGGCTGCACGGAAGAGCCTTTATCTGGAACCGCTGGGCCGCGTATTGACCTGCAGCCACGATCACAAGCAGGTGTATTTTCACGCCAGGTAGTTTCCTCGGTGACGCAGGTGGACGTTAACGTTCGGTTGTCAGCGCACCCAGAGGAATACGGAAGATCTCTCTATTTTCGTTTGTCATCTGCAACGAGTGGTTGTTTTCATCACAACAATACGGGATATGAGGCGCGTTCTGGCCAAAGTGTGCGCAAGTACAAGCAAACAGATTGCCTTCTTAGATGCTGTCTACACTTAATTCTGGTCCCTACAACAGGATATCGGCGTTTGAACCTCTGCGGTCTCATCAAAGACAGACGTCTGCGCGAGCGGTTGTCGTTACTGGCGGCAACCGCGGGTTGGAGTTGCTGGATGACGGACGACATAGCCACATTGGTGAACATGTTGACATCCGTCACACCAACCCCCGACGTGGTGATGAGTGACGACGGTCGAGCGTTTGAACACCTCGGGTTCATCAGTGCAGCGTTGGTATTTCTAGGTGTCGAAACAGCCAGGTCTACCAGTACGACAGGAATTGCCACTATCGATCCAACCCAGGACGATGCGGTGCTGTATCAACAATTGAAAACCTGCGTGAACGCACGCCGTTTCCGATCCCGTTTCTCTGAACTCGAACGCACCGAACCCATTACCAGCCTGCCGCGTCACGAGGAACTGTTCAACACACTCGCACGCTACAGCGGCATGCCGATGGGTTTGATGATCATCCACCTCGATCACGCCGAACACCTGTATGCCGATCTTGATCCGGTCAGCAAGACGGATCTCCTGAGCGCGCTTGGTGCACATATCCGCCAGGCACTACCACGTATCGGAGAACTCGGGTTTTACGACGCCTCCTGTTTCGTTGTTGCCCTGCCGGGTACGAGCAAACGTGCGTTAGTCGAAGTGAGTCACAAGCTGCTGAAAGACGCGCAGCAACCCATAACGTATCGCGGCGGCGAGATTTTCATCACCGTCAGCATCGGCTACAGCTTCGTGGCGGCGTTCGCCGATTCCGAGAGGATCTGGGCAGAAGCCTGGCGGGCCATGGGTAGAGCGGCCGAACTGGGCGGTAACCGTGCGGAAGGTCAAACGGATGACAATATCTCCGAACGTATCCCCGAAGCATTAGACCGTGACGAGTTCTCCCTGGTCCTGCAATCGCAATGGAACCTGCATTGTACGAAGTTACGCGGAGCGGAAGCGCTGCTGCGCTGGCAAGGTATGGAAGTGGGTGAGCTCGCCCCGAATCATTTCATCCCCATCGCCGAGCAACACGGACACATGGCACGCATTGGAGATTGGGTGTTGGAGCGCGCGTGCCGCGAGGCCTCTACCTGGTTCGAACGGCTGATCGATCCCCTGTGGTTGTGCATCAACGTGTCTCCGCAACAGTTTCACAACAACGCCATTTCCAAACAGATCGACCGCATTCGAAGCGAACGATGGTTGGAACCGTCCATGCTCGAACTCGAACTCTCCCATGAAAACATGCTGCACCTCGTGGACAATTACCGCGACCAACTTTACGCACTGCGAGACCTTGGCGTGCGTTTCGCGATCGACAACTTGGGGCAATCGCTCATCGACCCACCGAAACTCCTTCGTTGTCCGGTCGATACGTTGAAAATCGACCGCTCTTTGACCGCCAACATCGAATCTGACCCGCAAGCAGCGGATCTCGTTGAGCAGATCTGTCGGCTGAGTGATCGATTCAATCTCCGAGTGGTCGCGGTAGGTGTGGAAACCGAGGCGCAGCTGGAAATTCTCAGCAATTTTGGCTGCAACGACGTGCAGGGTTACCTGCTTTCGCCACCGATCGCTTTAGAAGAATTTCACCAGCTGCTCAGCAGACCCGTCATCTCCAAATCCCAGCTTTTCTGACCAGAAAACCAACCAACCAGACTGGCTTCGCGAATATCAGCCGTCCCGTGTTATAAAGTATCGATGCAACTCATCACCCACGAAGACTGCCTCGAACACCGGATGATGCCTGGCAGCCCGGAGCGACCGGAACGCCTGAGTGCGCTACTACGTTATCTCCACGACACCGGCTTAGCGGCGGAACTGGACACCCGGGTTGCGGAGCCGGTCGACCTGCAGACACTCAGCACCGTCCACGATAAATCTTTCCTGGTATCGCTCGAGGCAGCACTCCCTGAGACGGGCTTGTTCAACGTCGACCCCGATACCGCCATGGGGCCGGAAAGTCTACGGGCTGCGGCATTGGCCGCGGGAGCAGTCACCGATGCCGTAAACGAAGTGTTGTGTGGCAATACCCAACGTGCTTTCTGCGCCGTGCGGCCACCCGGGCACCATGCCGAAGCGGATACCGCCATGGGTTTCTGTTTTTACAACAGTGTCGCCCTCGGCGCCATGACGGCGCTCGCAGACGATGCGATAGATCGCGTCGCCGTCCTCGATTTTGACGTCCATCACGGCAACGGAACGGTAGACATATTCAAGGACCGACCGGAAGTATTGGTGTGCTCGAGTTTTCAACACCCGTTTTATCCGCACCGCTATACCGACATTGAACGAGACAACATTATCAACACGCCGTTACCGGCTGGAACGGAAAGCTCCTCGTTCCGAGCAGCCATCGAGCGGGATTGGACCCGGGCAGTGGAGGCGCACCGTCCACAATTCATCCTCGTGTCCGCCGGGTTCGATGCACATCGCGACGACCCGCTTGGGGGGTTACTTCTGGCCGATGAAGATTTTCGTTGGATTACCGAGCTGATTGTGGATTTCGCCAACCGATTCTCCGAGGGTCGCATCGTCTCCGCACTGGAAGGCGGTTACGATCTCAATGCGCTTGCGCGATCGGCCCATGCCCATATCGAGGTGTTGTCCAGGGGTCAGGGTAAAGGGTCAGAGTAAGTTACTCTGACCCTTTACCCTGACCCC
>SMVA01222878.1_pt1 | contig 20983 bp, 14 predicted proteins | sample 2456451 | NCBI WGS metagenome assembly SMVA01 (sample SAMN11095933, study PRJNA526329) | marine sediment metagenome | biome: Marine sediment; feature: Surficial sediment; material: Deep marine sediment; isolation source: Hadal surficial sediment | place: Pacific Ocean | collected 2014-05 | depth... | reverse complement strand
TTGGTGGCACTGTTGGCACTACAGCATTAAACTACCGCCCTGCAGCTTGTAAGTAACCACACCTGATTCACGTTATCGAGTGACTGGGTTAAAACCCCGCCCGAGAACATGCGGGCGGGGTTTTTATTTGGTAAAAATGGTCCAAAACCTGAACACAACGTTTCACCACAGCAAGCGAGATCGATCCTACAATTGCATATTCTATTTCTCTTTTGCTTTAATTTTGCTTTTCGCCCAATCTCCTAAGCGTTCCAAGGCCTCTGGGTTCTCAATTTTTAGTAGCGTCAACGAATCAGCAAATTTTACAAGTTCCTTTGGATAAGCTGAAACAGCACGCTCTGCCTGCTCTATTGCTGCCTTATGTTCACCGCTCAGCGCCAGTAGAATTGCCTGTTTATATGTAACCGGACCACTCGGATTAAATCTCATTACTCGTTGGTTAACTTTCAGTTTAAGGTCAATATTCTCTTGATTCAATTCCATTGCGCTCGATAGCGCATAATCAACGTAAGGCGATAGTAGGGTTTTTTGATGTAGCGCTTGTAAGACACGAATATTGGAATCGTCCAGCGATCTATTTTGGTTATCTTGGGTAGACATAATTGATTCAATTTGGCGATAATCTTGTTCCACCATCACCATTACCCCCCAACCTAAAACCAATACCAATAGAGTTACCAATTTTCCTATGTGGGGAAGTTGCATCGAAATGAAACGGGTCTCACCCGTTCCGAGTAAAAACGCAGCCAGCCCAAGATAATGCCCAAACCACAATGGAAATTCGTGCAGACTGTGAATGCCTATAATTCCAACCAAGGCTAGCAACCACCATAATGCGAGATCAAGTGATTGTCGCCTCACGCTATACAACCCAAACAACCAGACTGCAATGCCACCAACTACTGGTAGCGTTCCAGCCAAACCAGTTTCAGCCAACAGATGCAAAATTAAGTTGTGTGCGTTGTTGTAAATTCCAAAAATTTCTGGGTTCTGAGATACCGCTGACAAGTGAAAATGATGCCAAGCGAATTGCCCTGTGCCTATCCCCAAGATCGGCGCCTGTAAAAACATATGCCAAGCTTCTTGCCATAAATGAAAACGAATGGAGATACCGGAAGCTTGGTCAAATATCCGATCAACCGCAGTTATTGCCCCCGTTGGCACAACTAATAGTGGCGTTTGCACCAGCCAGTGCATCAATACAAAACCGGTAATCAGAAGAAATGATGTTATTACCAACCTACGTTTTGCCACATATCCTTCCGTACAAACTGTTCCACGCCAGTAAAGTAGTAACGAAAGCGCAAGTACTGCGAACAGATATAATCCTGAACTTCGTGAACCACTTAAAGACAGAACAAATAAAAGTGGCAGAGCAAGTAGTATAACAATCCAGATAGGTAGCCTAGCGGCAGCGAAAAGAAAAATCAGAGAGACTAACGCAAGACTAATGTGAGTGGCAAAATGATTAGTCTGGCCGATGTTTCCGTATACAGCAGAAAAATTTTTAGCGGCGATAAAATCATCCAAAAATGAATGAATATTAAAATGTTGTAGTATGCCGACCCCGGCACTTAATTCTCCGCCTACCAAAAAAAAACTGGCGAGTACAATGCTAATAACTGTTAATCCAAACTCTTTCCGCAGCACCGCGCCCAATATTACTAACAGCATCGCCCATAACAAATAAAGCAGCGCGATGATTTGCGTTTCGTAATATACAGACATACCTAGGTTCATCTGCAACAACATTACAACAAACAGTCCCAGCGGCGCGAAGACTATCCACGGTAGCTCAATGTTTTGCCAATAACGCCCAGCAAGAAACAATGTCAACGCCGCCATTCCCAGAAAAAATGCAATATATTCAGTGTAAAATGCTGGTATCGGGCGCGCATGATGATTCTGCAAAAAAGGCAACACAGCCATTGATCCTATTAAAGAAAGGCTTATGCGCGCCGCAAGTGATGGGGAAGTGTTGCCGTTAGTAGTACTTTCTATTAACTCTTCATTCATATCAGGGTACTTCAATAGGCTTTAAAACTTCCGCTTTTCTGGTTGGACAAAAACAAAATAAATTATGACTTCCGTAAAAGCAAAACGAACACTAAACCAACCACGTCGAGAGTCATAACAGCTATCATATTAGTTCTTGACTTACTACTTAGATGCTCTGGATAATCAATACCACAGACTAGAAGCAATACTGGAGCAAAAGCCCACAGCATCGGTAACAATAGCGCCTGAATATAAAAGCTTAATAAATCTTACTACTGCACAAAGCTAATCTATACAAGCTATTTGTGCTACCGCCTCTTCCTTAATTAGCTTAGGCAGTGATGTATAAGTTATCAAACTTAATTTTCAACTAGTGGCAACCAATGTTGAAGCTCTTTAAGACGTGCCTCAACGCCGGATGTATGGTAGAAATCACCGTCTTTACTTCTTAATGCAGTTTCCAATTGATCAATGGCTGCAGGGAGATTTCCCTGACGGATATAAGCTTCTGCCTGTGCATGGTGTTGTAACATATTATTTCCAATTGCCTCATAACTTTGTGCTTGCAATTTGTAAAGGCGTACATCGTCTGGTGTAAATTGCAACTGATGACTTGTAAATTTAAGCGCCTCATCTTTGTAGCCATTGTGCAATAGCGCGGTGGCATAATCGTAGATTAGCGCCCGATGTTGCGGATAAATTCGTAATGCAATTTTATAAATGTCTAGAGCTTCAGCATTTTGCCCGATAGAGAGTTTGACACGAGCTGCAAGTGTTTCAATCATAGCATTAGAGAGTAATGCTTTACGTTCAACTCGGATAATATCCCCAAGGAGATGATTCTTTTTCATTCTACTCATAGCATCAAAATGAGGGGATTCATATAGTAGCGTCAGCTCCTTATCCGCACGCGCATGATTTCCTTCTCGTAACAAAGCGATAATTAATCCATAGCGTTCAACTGTCTCGTTGCTGTAACGCTTCTCTTGCAAATTGGAATCAAAATACTTTACTGCATCTCTCGTTTTCCCATCATAAGCACGTAGCTTGGCGCGAACCAACTGGAATTCAATGCTGTCTGGAACCTGTTTGTAAGGCAAACTCTGAATACGATTCTCGATGTCAGCTATACGTTCATAAGTAAGTGGGTGAGTACGCAGATAAGAAGGTGCGCCATTCCCTTGAAATCTTCCAGCTCTTTGCAGGCGCCCAAAAAAAGTTGACATGCCACCAGGATCAAATCCAGCACTCACCAGCACATTCAAACCGATACGGTCGGCCTCTTTTTCATGTTCACGAGTGAAATTCAATTGTGACTGGGCTATAGCGGCTTGGGTAGTAGCCATAACAGCTTGTCCTGCTTGTGGATTTGCACGTGAGGCTAGAATCGCTAATGCTAGTGATGCCAAAGAGGTCAACACACTGTATTTTTGCTTTGAAATCATGCGGGCGAGGTGCTTTTGCGTGACGTGTGAGATTTCATGTGCCATCACACCTGCCAACTCTGACTCACTCTGTGCTGTAAGAATGAGCCCACTATTAAAACCCATGAAACCTCCTGGCAACGCGAATGCGTTGATCGATGGATCTCGCAAAGCAAAGAACTCAAATGCCTGATCTGGTCGGGCTTCATTCGATCCAGAAATTAGTTTATAACCTAGGCTGGTGAGATATCCGGCTATTTCTGGATCATCGATATAACTGCTATCAGCACGAATCTCAGACATAATCTTTAGGCCGATCTGTCTTTCATGGTACGGCGAAAGCGTGGCCTGAGACACATCACCCAGATCGGGTAACTCGTTAGCAAAGATGTTCGTAGCAAGCGATAGCAGCAGGATAGATATTATATAGCGTATTCGCATTCTAATATGATAACTATTCCCATACTAAGTTCCACAGTACTGCAGCGAAGCTCAAAATGATAAATGAATACGATGGATAAGGACTCAGAACACTTCCTATGAAAACATTGGAAGATAAAAAAATAATACTAAATAACTTTAAAAATGAGCAATCTAAGCATTCATGTTCAGACTCTAAGATGGACATACATAATGCCAACTTAGTATGCGTCTGGATTAAATCGCCGCCTCATTTGTTTCCCCAGTACGTACCCTTACTACTTGCTCTATGCGAGTGACAAAAATCTTGCCATCACCAATCTTGCCAGTATGGGCGGCCTTTACAATTGTCTCGATAGTGCTGTCTACAAAATCTTCAGCCACTACTATTTCTATTTTTACCTTCGGTATAAAGTCCACCACGTATTCTGCGCCGCGATAAAGCTCAGTGTGGCCTTTCTGCCTACCAAAGCCTTTAACTTCTGTAATGGTCAGCCCGCTCACTCCAATCTCGTCAAGAGCTTCACGCACCTCGTCAAGTTTGAAAGGCTTGATGATGGCCTCTATTTTCCTCATGATACATCCCTTTGATTAGATATTCTAATAGCGCTGATTTAATAATTTAGTCTGCATTCTAGTCTGGTTATACAAAGCTCCGAAAAACTCATTTTCAAACTATGTTTTATTAACCAACAGTTAAAACTCATCTTTATACTTCGATGTAATCGGATAGTACCAGTCCTTGCTGAAACTACGCTGAGTAACACAGATACCCATAGGGGATTGGCGACGTTTGTATTCACTCGCGCAAATTAGATCCACGGTACGCCGCACGTCAGTCTTGGTATAACCCATACCAATAATTTCATGCAATGACTTATCTTGTTCCACGTAAGCTTCAATGATGCCATCGAGAATATCATAAGATGGAAGGCTGTCCTGATCCATTTGATTTAGACGCAACTCAGCAGAAGGTGCGCGCCGGATGACACGCTCTGGAATTACCATGCTTAGACCGTTGCGATACTGGCAAAGCTGGTACACCATGGTTTTACTGATATCTTTTAGTATCGCAAAACCGCCTGCCATATCACCATAAAGTGTACAATACCCTGTCGCCATTTCAGACTTATTACCGGTGGTGAGCACAATAGCGCCGTGTTTGTTTGATAGTGCCATTAAGAGAGTGCCACGAATACGTGCTTGCAGGTTTTCCTCTGTGGTTTCTGTTTCATCGTTTTTTTGCAGCCCCTGGAATTCGCTGATTAGCGCACTTACAAATTGGTCGAACACTGGTTTGATTGGAAGTTCACTGTAACGTACGCCTAGTGTCTTAGACATTGTGCGTGAATCTTGCAGACTTATATCAGCCGTGAATTCCGACGGCATCATTACCGCCCATACCCTATCAGGGCCCAAAGCATCAACTGCAATTACCAGTGTAAGAGCCGAATCAATTCCACCAGATAGTCCTAGTAGTACGTCAGTAAAACCATTTTTACCAATATAATCTTTCACTCCAAGACATAGCGCACTATAAATACTTGCTTGCAGAATTTGCGATTGGAGAACTGTCCCCCGCATAGGCAAGCTATTCTGTAGTTCGATCAGGCCTAGTGTTTCTGTAAACTCATCAAACTGATGAGTAAGTTCACCTTTATTATTTATGACGAAAGAGGCTCCGTCGAAAACCAACTCATCCTGTCCACCTACTAGATTAGCGTAGATAACAGTTATACCTGTTTCGCAAATGCGCTGGCGTATCATTTTGTGGCGTGAGGCTTGTTTTTTTATATGGTAAGGTGACGCACTTAATACTATTAATACCTCGGCCCCTTTTTCTTTGGCACGAGTTACATTGATTCCTTGCCAAACATCTGTGGAAATATTTACGCCAAATTTTATTCCCTCAACACAAAAAATACAGATGTCTGAACCGGGCTCAAAATAACGACACTCCTTAAATACGGCGTCATTGAGAAGATTGTTCTTGAGATAAGTAACAATAATTTTTCCGTTACAAATTACTGAAGCAGCATTGTAAATTTTGCTGTCGGCGAAATAAGGGTGTCCCAACAACAAAGTGATACCATTTACTTCTTTTACGAGGCTCTCAAGCGTATTTATGCAAGCAAGACAAAATCCCTTCCGCAGCAACAAGTCTTCGGGTGGATACCCAGATAGCGCTAACTCTGGTGTAACCACCAATGAAGCGCCCTTGTTTTTGGCCTGGTTAGTGAAGTCAAGAATTTTTTTGGCATTGCCAGCAAGGTCGCCGACTGTGCAATTGATTTGGGCAACGGCGAGTTTCATGGTGAAACGATTGATTTAATTTAGTATCTATCTATGTTAAATCATATCAGAATAAGTCTCCTTGCGCGGATACTATGTAGGCGTAACCAATTTTTACACTGCGAGAGATGGTGAACTATTGCTGCATTATCCTCGACTATAAGTGAAATGTTTGTTCCCATGTTAAAATTAAGATGGGCTTATCACTCGCTCAACAACATGCACGAGACACCCTGCTGAGACACCCCAATGAAATATTGTAGCAACTGCGGATCCCAGGTGGAGTTACGTATCCCCGAAGGCGACACGTTACTGCGTTACGTTTGTCCAGCGTGTAGCATCATTCATTACCATAACCCCAAGATGGTGGTAGGCTGCATACCGGAATGGGATAAAAAGATATTATTATGCCGTAGAGCCATTGAGCCGCGCCATGGATTTTGGACTTTACCTGCAGGATTTATGGAAAATGCCGAGACCTTGGTTCAGGCCGCTGCACGCGAAACCATGGAAGAAGCTAATGCCCGAGTGGAAATGGGTGCTCTCTATGCTATTTATAATCTGCCTCATATTAATCAAGTATACATTCTATTTCGTGCACGATTGCTGGATTTGAATTTCAAGCCGGGAATCGAAAGTTTAGATGTAAAACTTTTCGGTGAAGAAGAGATTCCTTGGGATAAAATGGCTTTTCGTGTCATACGCGCTCCTTTAGAGCGTTATTTTGATGAATGCCGACAAGGTCAACTTCATTTCCACATGGGTACTATAGAAGGTATCCACCGATGACCTTAATTGTTCAATACGAATATACAGGAGGTAAAAGTTAAACGTGAACACAAGCTCATTTGTAAAATTACGCGGTCCGTAAAGCGTTCACGATACTGAGATGGGCTGCCTGTACAGCAGGAAGAAAGCCACCGGTCAGCCCCATGATTAACGCGAACGCAAACGACTTCAGGATAATTGTAAAGTTTAGTGTGAAGCCAAAAGAAAGTTCAGAGAACGATTGCCAGTTCATGGTAGAAATGGTAAAAAACTGCATGAAAGATGCCAGCACCAAGCCAACTACACCACCTGCTGCGCCGAGGATTAATGATTCCGTCAAAAAAGCAGATAAAATACTTTTTCTGCGAAACCCCAGTGCACGCAACGTACCAATTTCCATTGTGCGATTAGCAACTGAAGCGTACATAGTAATCATCGCACCGATAATTGCACCAACAGAAAAGAAGCTTGATAACGCTATCCCTAAATAGCGTATGAAGTTTGCCAGTAATTGTGATTGTTCAGCATAGAAAACACTTTCCTGCTTGACCTCTAAAGTAAGCCGTGGATCGCCTTCAATGCGCATCTTGAGTTTCTGAAATGCTGCCGGATCATTCATTTTAAGTATCACTGAGGAATAAACCGGTCTACGGAATGCTTGCATCAACTGATCCACATCTCCCCATATTTCTGAATCAAAAGCCGTTTTGCCCGCGTCAAAAATACCGACTACCGTCCATTCACGTTTCCCAAAACGTAGTGTTTCACCAATTCCTGCGCCCTTGTAGCGGCTTGCAATGCTCTTGCCAGCAATAATTTCTGATAAACCAGGACGAAACATGCGCCCTTTAACGATCTGTACCTGAGGACGTAGTGTTATTCCTGTTTGTTCTACACCACGAATCAATACGTTAGAAGACTTATCGGAATCTCGCCGAGTTAAAGAAATTAATACGATGGTTTCCTTCGACGTCAAACGCACATTGTCGACACCATATGCTACTTCTGGTTGATTTTCCACGATTGCGGCCTGATCACGGCCTATGACACTTTGTACCTCAGTGCCAGAGGAGCGGCGGGTAACTACAACATTGTCAGGCGAGCCTGTTTCAACCAAAGTTTTTCTGAGTCCCTCCTCCAGCATCAACACAGCAGCAAACACGAACACTACTAACGCCATACCACTGGCTGTAAGTAGCGTGGTGAGCTTACGTGCAACAAGATTACGAATAATATATGAAAAAGGTATAGACATACCCTACTCTGGAAATATTTCTATCCTATGCTCCGCAGTCCCTCTACGATCGATATCTGTGCCACACGATAGGCTGGAAATACCGCTGCCGTAATACCCACAGAGAATGCGGCAATAGCTTGCATATAAATTGTTTCAAGAGATACACCGAATACTGGAAAAAGTGTGCCAACTTGTTCGCTAAACTTATCGGTAACAGGAAAGGTTAGCAAAATGCCAATTATTGCACCGACAAATGCAATTGCCATAGATTCGCCATAAATTAATCCAGCAAGAAAGTGATGACTAAAACCCAGTGCTTTCAAGGTAGCATATTCGCCAATACGTTCGCGTGCGGTCATAGCCATGGTGTTGGCCATTACTGCAAGTAGGATTAGAATGACCACAAATGAAACGATGCGAATCGCTACCACGATGGCTTCGGTCATGGCAACGAAACTTAACTGAAAAGCTTTTTCTGTTTCAGTACGGGTTTCAGCAAGTGAATTTCTGAACATTGCGTCTACCTTATTTGATATTTCCGCTGCTCTGTTAGATTCGGAAATATTGATCGCGTATACACCTACCCAATCAGTTTTGCGGGAAGTTTTGCGGGCCGTAGCCTTTTTTCTCGTTTCATTGAGATAATCCCAGTGAAAGAAAAACTGTGAAATATCTGTTTTTGCCTCTGCACCATCATAGATTGCACGTACCGTGAATCTCCAGGTACCAGGATAGATCGTGCCACGTAAAGGTACCGTGTCGCCGATTTCAAAACCATATGTATCTGCCAGCTTGCGCCCAACCACACAGCCTTTACGGTCAATTAAAAAGGCGTTTATTTCGGCTGGCGGAATAAGAAATTCAGGATAAACATCAAAATATGTTTTGGCATCGATAGCAAACTGAGGGAAAAAGTTTTTTTCAGAAACATAAACTCCACCGAACCAGCTAGCATGAGTAATTGCTGTAACGCCTTCAATCTTGCGAATCCTTTCCTGATACTTTATCGGTAGTGGAAACACCAGTGAGATGGCATTACGCGTTATTAACCGTGTATCTGATGAGCCTTCAGCACCCGAATACCAGGCATCTACTACTGTACGCAACAACCCGAAAGCTACTATTGCTACTATAATTCCCAGAACAGTCAACCCAGAGCGTAACTTGTGACGCAAAGTGTTTCTCAGAATAAGTTTTAGGAAATGCATTTTTTTACAGAAACATGTAAAGAAGAGATATGTCGTTAAAAGGCAAATGAATGGGGAAAAATAAACTTCATCCTTAATCTGTTACATCCAACTCTCCCTTCTCCAGATGACGAATTAAATGTGCTGCTTTAGCCGCATAAGGGTCATGTGTAACCATGATGATAGTTTTTTCCATTTCGCTGTTGAGGCGCTTAAGTATGGCAAGAATTTCTCCTGCCGATACACGATCCAGGTCACCAGTGGGCTCGTCTGCAACCAATATCACTGGATCGGTAATGAAAGCACGGGCAATCGCTACACGTTGCTGCTCGCCCCCAGATAGCTCGGATGGATAATGTTCCATACGTTCGGATAGCCCTACCATTGACAACGCCAATTCCACATGCTCCTGGCGTTTTTTATGCGAAAGCTGTGTTAGTAGCAATGGTAGCTCTATATTTTCAAACGCGGTTAGTACCGGCATCAGATTGTAGAACTGAAAAATAAAACCAATATTGGCTGCGCGCCAATCGGCTAATTCCCCCTCAGATAAGGTAGCAATGTCTATGCCTCCTACTTTCAATGTGCCGCTATCTGGCTTGTCAATACCCGCAATCAAGTTAAGCAGCGTAGTTTTGCCAGAGCCTGATGGCCCCATTAAGGCAATGAATTCACCGGAAGGAATGTCTAAGCTAATATCGGTTAGCACCGACACAATTTGCCCACCACGGCGGTATGATTTTGTGAGATGTTTAATATGGACAATGGGGTTAGAAATACTTTCCATATTGTTTTTAAAATGCCTTTATTTCATTACGGTCTTGACTATGTCTCCATTATCGAGGTCATCCCCAGGCCGTAATACTATTTTGTCACCAGGCTTAGGGCCTTTTAGAACCTCAACCATGTCACCTATTTTTTTTCCGGTTTCAATCAGCGTTTCAACCACTTTTTCGTCTTTTATAAGGAATACCACCTTTTTCCCATTCCGCTGAGTTATGGAATCAGGCTGTACTACTGTGCGGGCAGTACGCTGATCAGCAGACATTTCTTTTTCCAGAAAGGCTATCTTCGCACTCATTTCTGGCAACACGTTCGGGTTGTGGTCAATAAATCTCACCTTTACCAGTATGGTAGCTTTCGCACGATCCACCGTTGGAACTATACGTTGCACAACACCGCGTAAACGTACTGCAGGCAACGCATCCAACTGTATCTCACACGGCTGCCCAATCTTTACTTTTTGTAAATTTGATTCGGATACATCAGCTTCGACTTCCAGTGTGTCCATATCTGCCATGGTCACCACTGCACCTTTGGCGTCAAGTGCGGAAGAGAAGGGTGTAACTACGTCACCAATATTGGCACTTTTTGTTAATACCACACCGTCGAACGGCGCACGGATCATCGTATGTTCGACTGATATTTGTGCTGCACGATGACTCGCCTGAGCCACATCGATTGCAGCCTGATAGCCTATGACAGCCGCCTGCGATTTACGATTACGAGCAGCAGCCCTATCATATACAGCTTGAGAAATAAAACTTTTAGCCAACAGGTCGACTGTGCGCTTCAGTGATGCCTGTGCATCGATCAATTCCGCTTTCCCCTGTTGAAGATTTGCTTCAGCCACCTTAACATTGGCTGCCGCCTGCTCCATAGCAGCAGTGACGTCTTTACTCTCTAGTCGTGCGATAATCTCCCCTTTTTTTACTTTACTACCTTCAGTTACACCTAGCCATTCAACCCGCCCAGTAGCCTTGGATGCAACAGCTGCTTTTCGTTGTGCAACTACATAACCTGTAGCGTTAAGCAGTGTGAACGATTGCGAAGGATAAGCAGTAGTAACCGTGGCAGACTCTACTTCAACAGCTGTGACGCTTCTGAAATATGCAATTACCAGCAATACCAACGCCGCAATGACTACGAGCTTAATCATAAGGCGAGATCGTCTCTTGTGGCTAGTTAGCTTAGCAGTGTCGCTTCTATCAATTTTTAATTTGGATAAATCTTCGTTGGCCATAAGGATACCTTGGGATACCTTGAATAATTCAATGGAGCGATTATGGCGTAGAAGTAGTATTACGGCTATGAATCTATCGGGGATTCAAAGTAAAATTCTCTAAATATGAAAAAACTACTCTAACCACACGATTTTTGATTTTGAGTGTGACAGGGGCGGATTCTTAGCAAAGTAGCGTTTAATCCCAACGAGCATTGCTTTAGCCATTTTGTCCTGGTAGGCGCTGTCTATTAGTTTCTTCTCTTCATCCGGGTTACTAATGAATGCGGTTTCCACCAGAATTGAAGGAATGTCAGGCGACTTGAGTACAGCGAATCCTGCCTGCTCTACATCGCTCTTATGCAGCTGGTTTATTTCGCCAATTTCCGATAGTACCTCCCTGGCAAGCTTAAGGCTGTATTTGATAGTTCCTGCATGTGACAAATCAAGTATAATTTTCTTTACATAGGGGCCCTTGTTTTTTAGATTAACGCCACCGATCAAGTCAGAATTGTTTTCCATGTTTGCCAACCAGCGTGCTGCAGCTGAAGTTGCACCGCGTTCGGATAGTGTATACACAGAAGAACCGCGCGCATATGGCTTGAAAGAAGCATCAGCGTGAATCGATATGAACAAATCTGCATTTAGTTTTCGTGCCTTCGCTAGGCGCATCTGCAGTGACATAAAGTAATCTCCATCCCGAGTCAATGCTGCCCGCATGTTGGGTTCTGCATCTATCTTGGCTTTAAGTTTTCGGGCAATAGCAAGAGTAATATTTTTCTCGTGTGTACCCCGCAGGCTTATTGCGCCAGGATCCTCGCCCCCGTGTCCGGGGTCAATTGCAACCGTGATAAGCCGTATAGTTACAGGATTGACTTTTCTGTTGCTAGCCACATTCTCTCTTTCTTTTAGGTCAGACTTAATATTGGCATGGGCGTTAACCTGCGCCGATTTTATTGCATTTTCATTTAGAAATGCCATCAGCGGGTCAGACGGGAAAGCTGGATAAATATCCAGCACTAGACGATAACCATAATTTGCTACAGGTTTAAGCACAAATGCTTGTGGCACAACTTTAGTTTTTAAATCTAGCACTAGCCGCAATACGCCCGGTTTAAATTGACCGATACGCAGTGCACGGATATATAGGTTGTCGACACCTATTCTTCTCGGTAGTCTTTCTATCTCCGGAGTAAGCGCGACATTTTCTAAATCCAGCACCACTCGATCCGGATTCTTAAGCAAACTGAGTGAGTAATTTATGGATGTGGCTGATTCTAGCGTAAGACGAGTGTACTCTGAAGCTGGCCAGATACGGGTAGAGCTAACTATCGTATCGGCAAAAGCAGCACCCACAAGTAAAGAAAACTGCGATGCTACTATAAGGATAAAGGTATAGAAACTTGACGGAAACAAAATCTTTTGGTAATCCAGTGATACCGTAGTCAAGAATGCTTTTGGGTTTGCCAATCTTTCAAACATTGTCTGCCCGCCTCCGTACCAGCCTGAATTTCAACGTCGCGACCTGTTTCGATAATATTAAGAAAAATCTGCAAATCCGCTGTGGGCAACAGTTTACCAGCTTTTTCAGGCCATTCCACAAGGCAAATAGAATTTGCATTGAAATATTCGCGGAAACCTGCTTCCTCCCATTCTATGGGATCATCGAAACGATAGAAATCAAAATGATAGAAGTATAACCTAGAAAATTTATAAAGTTCAACCAAATTATATGTGGGACTTTTTACTTTGCCCTGATAACCCATCCCACGCAAAATACCTCTTGCAAACGTGGTTTTACCTGCACCAAGATTGCCCTTCAGAAAAACAATAAAACCAGGGTGTAATATCGTTGCAATTTCAGCACCAAGCGCTAAAGTTGTGGATTCGTTCGCAAGGTGGCATGTTGCATCGAAGTTGTTATGATGAGAACTATGCAAGAAAATATTTTCAATAATCCATCTACAGATCTCGCCTCGTTGACAGTAGATATTAAAACTTGGAGCAGAGAACTTGGTTTCCAAGGTATTGGTATCTCTGATGCCAATACAGATATGTCATGTGTCGAGTCTGGTTTGCTCGAGTGGTTAAACAAAGGATACCACGGCAACATGAATTATATGGCAAAACATGGCACTCGGCGTTCTCATCCAGCGAAATTAATACCTGGTACGCTACGAGTAATCTCAGTACGCATGAATTACACGCCCCCTAAAGCAAAAGACAGCTGGAAAGTAATGCAAGAAAGTGACAAGGCGTTCATATCTCGTTATGCGCTTGGTCGTGATTATCACAAGGTATTGCGTGGTCGTTTGGAAAAACTTGCTGATAAAATCACTGCGAAAGTAGGTCACTTTAACTATCGTGCATTTACTGACAGCGCCCCTGTAATGGAAGTAGAATGGGCACAAAGATCTGGCCTTGGCTGGCGCGGTAAACATACCCTATTGCTCTCGCGTGATGCTGGATCGATGTTTTTCCTTGGTGAAATATATACCGACTTGTCTCTATCTGTCGACAATCCCACCGACAATTATTGCGGTACTTGCACGAAATGCATAGATATTTGTCCAACCCAAGCCATCACTGAACCTTATCGACTAGATGCAAGGCGCTGCATTTCCTACCTCACTATAGAACATAAGGGTAGCATCCCAGAATCCTTACGTCCCCTGATCGGAAACCGAGTCTATGGCTGCGATGATTGCCAGCTGATTTGCCCCTGGAATAAATATGCTGCAGTCACGGGAGAAGACGATTTCACCGTACGTAATGGCCTAGACGATGTATCCCTAGTCGAGTTATTTAGCTGGAACGAAGTAGAGTTCAACACCAAGCTTGCCGGCAGTCCAATCCGCCGAATCGGTCATGAACAATGGCTTCGTAATCTGGCAATAGGATTAGGCAATGCTCCATCATCCAAAAATATATCCAGCGCGCTACAAACTCGGTATAACGATAATTCGCCTTTGGTGCGCGAACATGTACGATGGGCGTTGCGACAGCATGATCTATTAGGAAGCATGTAATAAGAATAATCTGCCAAACAAATAAATGGTTTTCCAGCTATTACGTATCGAGATTAATTTTGCAGCAGCAGCTTATACGAACTCGATATTCCTAACTAATCGCTAGATAACCATGTTGCTTGCCAACGCTATACTTATTATTCATTTTCTGTTTGTATTGTTTGTTGTTGGTGGCTTGCCAGTGATCTGGATCGGTGCATGGTTAAGATTGGATTTCGTACGAAATATCCGGCTCCGAATTGCGCATCTCGCCGCTATTCTTTTCGTCGTTGGAGAATCCCTTCTTGGCATGGTCTGTCCCCTTACAACGTGGGAAGATAAGTTACGCCAGTTGGAAACTAGCGATAGCTTCATTCATCGATGGCTGCATGACATCCTGTTTTATAATTTCCCAGAAGGTATGCTTACGATCGTTTATGTGCTGTTTGCACTCCTGGTACTGGTTACGTTTATACTGATTCCACCGCATCGTCGTAATCCCCGCACCTGATTCCCGATTTACCTTGATTATTGAACAATCGTTTGATAAATCTCGTCTGTACCCGTTAATTCTACCCTTCTCTGCCGTATACCGAATTTCTATACATGCCATCAAATATTGCTTCCCTAGATTACCATTACTAGATTGGATCCAGATCTAAATCCTTACTCAATTCTCTCGATTTCCTCTGACCTTAGCTCGAATGACACTTGATCAAATACCGTATCACTATCGACAACAGGTTTGTTACCCACTTTAAGTCCCTGAAAGTCATGAAGCACATTGTCGACCAGATGCGAAGGTTGCACGTTACGTAATGAGGTAAACATAGTTTCCAGCCTGCCTGGAAATTTCTTGTCCCATTGCCGCATCATTTCCTTTACCACTTGGCGCAGCATATTTTTCTGAGAACCACACAAGTTGCAAGGAATGATGGGAAAACCCTCAACCTCAGCGCAGGCTGCTAGGTCTTTTTCCTTACAATAAACAAGTAGACGAATCACGATATGCCGCCCATCGTCACTCACTAGCTTGGGTGGCATAGCCTTAAGCTTACCGCCATAGAATAGATTAAGAAACAAATTTTTAAGAATATCATCTCGGTGATGACCTAACGCAATTCTAGTTGCACCTATCTCACTGGCAACACGGTAGAACACGCCCCGCCTTAGACGTGAACAAAGACTGCAGGTAGTCTTACCTCCAGCAATTATACGTTTTACTACACTGTAGGTATCCTGTTCACTGTAGGTATCCTGTTCGATGATACGGGGAAGGACACACCAATTTTAGTGAGATATTCCGGCAGCACATGCTTGGGAAACCCAGGCTGCTTCTGATCCAGATTTACTACGATTAGTTCAAATTGTAATGATGCGTGGTACTGAAAACTGCGTAGTATGTCTAATAACGCATAGCTGTCTTTGCCACCAGACAGACCATCACACGGCCGCTCGCTTCGATCATGTTGAAGTCAATAATAGCTGAACCAACAAGACGTCTCAATCGCTTATGTAATTTATTGACGTTATATTTTTCCTTCCTGGATATATCTTCTATTACAACCCTCTCTATTTGAAAAAAAACAGATTTTCGAATAGACTTGAAGCAGATCAAAATACCTTTTACGGCACAAGGTATCTCTAGAGTGAAGGCAAGTCTGAATACTAATGTTTAATATATTTGGTGAGATATTCAAGCAACTCGTCTTCCTTATAGGGCTTGCCAAGAAACGCATTAACACCCAATTGCTTAGCAACATTGCGATGCTTTTCTGCCGTACGTGACGAGATAACAATAATTGGAATACTCGCAGTTTTAGGATTGGAACGTACATTCCTGATTAGCTCAAAGCCATCCATACGCGGCATCTCAAGGTCGACCAGCATGACGTCAGGAATAATATCCTGTAAAAGTTGGGTGGCGGCCAGACCATCTTTGGCAATCAACACATCGCAACCCTCGCGCTCAAGTAGGCGGCTGGTTACTTTACGAACTGTTAACGAATCGTCTACCACCATTACAGTGGTAACATTGTCTGGCTGCGTCTGTGCTGTTGATAATGACGACGTCTCCGAGGTAAATATCGACCGCACCTCGTCGCGGTGCATTAGCTTGAGAGGATTGATAATAAGAACAATGTGACCGTCTCCCATTACCGTGGCACCCTCGACACCAGGCACCCGTGCCAGCTGTGCGCCAATGTTTTTGATCACTACTTCACTGTTACCAATCAACTCGTCAACGTGCACTGCAAGTCGTAAATCGCCACTACGCAACAATAGTAACCTGTTATGCCTCTTAATTTCTGGCACCTGCTCTTGATTACCGAGCAAGTGCGGCAAATAGGCAAACAGAAAACTATTTCCGCTGAAATTTACCCTATGATCACGGTAGGCCGTGTTGAGTGTATCGGCATCAAGTTCCCACACATGGTCAACTATTGTTGTAGGTACCGCATAAGTGTGGCCTCCAGCTTGTACCATTAGAGTTTGTGCCACCGCTAAGGTAACCGGCAAATAAATAGTAAAGGTTACGCCCACATTAATTTCTGAGGTAATTTCCACGCGCCCGCCGAGAGAAGCGATTTCGTTTTTCACAACATCTAAGCCGATGCCACGACCTGCAACCTCAGAAAGTTCTTGCACGGTAGAAAGACCATGAGCAAATATAAACGATATAACTTGTTTATCACTCAACCGTTCATCAGTCCGCATTAGACCCTGTTGCAGGGCCTTCTCACGAATACGGTCGATATCTAATCCAGCGCCATCGTCGTTTAAAGTTATGACAATTTCATTGCCTTCCTGGCGTAAGCTAACTGTGATCTGGCCGATTTCGGGTTTGCCCATCTCTAGTCGCTTAGTAGGCGCCTCAATTCCATGCACAACAGAGTTTCGTAACAAATGCTCTAGCGGAGAGTTGATTTTTTCTAGTATGCTACGATCCATTTCAATATGACCACCCTGAATTCTCAGGATAGCTTTCTTGTGCATATCCCTAGCTGCTTGCCTTACAACGCGGTAGAAGTGCTCTGCAAAATTACTGAACGGCATAGTACGGATGTGAGTCAAAGCCTGCTGTAAATCTCGATTCATTTGCGCTTGTTGAGACAACGCCTCTTCAGCTGCACTATGGGTAACCAACATACTCTGCTGCACGGTGAAAACGTCATCAACACTTTCCGCCATCAGTCGGGTAAGTTCCTGGAAACGCGTAAATTGATCAAACTCCAACGGATCGAAAGACTGCCCACTGTCCTGCGACAGTGACAAGTGCGATTGCATTTGTGTTTCAGCCTGGATCTCCACCTCGCGCAACTGGTTGCGTAAACGTACTGTACTTTCGGTCAAATCAAGCAACGACTGTTTGAAGTTATGTAATTCAGTCTCGATTCGAGAACGTGCAATACTAACTTCTCCTGATTCGTTCACTAGGTGGTCAATCAACTCCGCATGAACACGAAGCAAAGTTTTTTGCAAAGGGATCCCAATTTCTTCAGGTTGTCTGGGGGATGCCTCTTCAATTCTAATCGGCTGCGAAGTAAGTGTTATCGGTGAGCTGACTGTAGGAACAGCTGATTCTTCTACCTTCTCCACTTCCACAACCTTTTTTTCGTCTTTAGGTAAACTTTCTGGAGGTGGGCTTTGTAGAAACTCGATATTCTCGCTTATGAGGTCTAATTCGGTCTCTAGAGAATCGAATAATGTCGCTGACAACTCATTCTCTTTTGGTGCGGCTTCTACACAACTTTCCATGTTATGAACTAATTCACCAAGACGCATAGCACCAGCTATGCGAGCACTTCCTTTTAGGGTATGTAAGGCACGAAGAAGAGCTTTACGAAAATTTTCATCCTTTGGATCGGTACGCCAAGAACGCAATTCACTGCCAATTACGGGTATCAATTCCCGGGTTTCCTCCATGAATATTTCCAACAGATCTGGATCAATATGGTCTCGTATGGAATACCATTCATTCTGTGGTGACACCAGTCCCTCAGGCTTTTCAGTCGCCTGTAGATTTGCAGGCTCCGTTTCGGTTACTTGTTCCGTACGTTCCAGCATCAACGCCATTTCATGTGACAGTGTTACGCCCGCTTGTAGATCGACCTGATCTGGCAAGCGCTGGCTACACACCGCACTTAGCATCCTGCCCAGTAGCTCAATGACATGTCTCATGAGCTGTAATCCAGACTCGTCTGGATGGACAGATTTATTTAACAGCAATGTTAGCCATTTCTCTAGAACGAGCCCAACATCAGCTATGAATTCAAGTTTTAAATTACGTGAAATGCTGGCTAACGTATGAGCAGCAAGCATAAATTCATAATTTACTGGTTTGTCTGGGTTACCTACGAGACTATTCAGCTCACCCCCAAGGACTGCTAAATGCTGGTTGACCTCGGCCGTAAATACTTCAAATAACTTAGGCGAAATTACAGCATCACCAATAACTATACTGGGTTTTGTTTCGGCTACGGTTTCGGATACAGTTGTTGCATCTGTAGTTCGTGTATCCAGATCAGTATCCACTACTTCCGCTTCCGTTTCAAACTCCGTACTACTTGCAAGGCTTGTAGTTGGGATCAGTAATTCATCTGCGTTGATCTGAGACGCACCATGTTCTTTCAGGCTTGTACACCACCCACAAAATTCCTGGTGCACGTTTTCGATCAGATCAAGCAATTCGTTGGTGACAGGCTTAACTTCGCTCATCCGCCGACTCAGGATCTGCTCCATACTCCAGGCCACTTCGGCGATCTTAAGCAGCCCCACTACGCGTCCGCTTCCTTTGAGAGTATGAAACCCTCTACGCATGATTATCAGGGAATCACGATCGCTAGGATTGTTACGACAAGCCTGTATGCAGGATGCTATATTAGTAAGCACTTCTGCAGATTCTTTTAAGAAGATATCTAGAGAAACCTGCTGTGTTCCTGGGCCAGTTTCCCGAGAAATAGTTTCTACTATCTGCGCAGTCGGCTGGTCAGACAAGACTGGTGGAATTGGTGTAGCCAGCCCATCTGAAGCGGTAGGCGTAGATTCATAAATCGGTAGCGACACAGCGTCTGCAACAATATCGACACCAAACTGGTTTATCGCCGATTCGACAATATTGATACGATCATGCTGTTCATATTTCAACGCATTGATGAAAAAACCGATACTACTTAGTCCCTCTGCCAACCGCACTTGCTCTGACTGTTTATTTTCACAATCCGAACGCGAAAACTCTTCTATCAGGTTACGACAGGCAACCAGCAATGCATTGGCACGTTCAAATTCAAGCATTACTAAAACGCCGGATATCTGTTTAAATAAAGGAAATAACATTGGCAGCTCGTAGCTTTTAGTAGAGTCACGGAAAAAACCATCCAAAACTTCTTCCACCTGTTTTAGATTGGCACAGCACTCGTACGACAGCTGTGCCATCAGTTCCTTCTCCTGTGCATTAGAACTGGTTCCATCTAGCCACAGAAGCTTTGACATCTGGCTCTCGTCCCACTTGCCCTGTACTGCAGAACGCAAACGTGTTGAAGTAACTTCGAACTGACGTATAAATTCGGGTGACAACTTGTTAAAATTGTCCAACGCGCTCTCCACCAACAATAACGAGATAGCAAATTCTAGCGCTAAAATTTCGCTCATGGCCTGAGGTTGAACACTCAAATGTGCAGTAGTGCCACCAATTACAGTTATGAGTTTTTCCAAAGATTTGTGTTTAATCTGAACTGCCAATTCCTTAAGTTTTCTGATGCCAGTAAGCAGCAACGACAGGTTATTCTTTTTACCGTCGTTATATTTAATCCACGCATCCATGGCTTCCATTAAGGTGGCGTGCATCTCCTCCAAAATAGCCTCAAGTTTCTCTTTTTCAACGGCCTGCTCGCTGCGCGGTATTTGTTCGTGCCAGCCGTAAGCGCTAAAAATTTCGCGAATGTGCTCAGTAACTATCTTGCAGCGTGAAATTTTATATAACACCTCCCGCATTAATTGTTCGTCGACAACTACGGTGGCATTAGCTAGGCGGCGGATTTCCTGTTCTATTCTGGCGCACAACCGACGCATCGGTAAATCGACAGCCAATTCTTCATGCAAAAGACTATCGAAAAAACCCAGAGATACCCACCAAAATGTTTTCTGCTCTATTGGAATAGAAATCTTTTCGAGTCTTTCCACTACATCAAGCATTTGTTGCAAGCTGTCCTTGTCGGTTGTGTCACGCAACCATTTGAGCAAACTCACCTGGAATTTAGCTCGCTCGTTCTTAGCGGTTGCCTCTACAACAATGGATGAATCGGGAGATGGAGGCTCGTTCCGCAGTGGAGCGTGTACACTCAAGTCTGGAAAAAATAATGCGCCTTCGGATACACCTTGCGCGCCATGTGCCTGCACCAGGTCTTGGTAAACGGGAAGCAGTCGCAATGGATTATCGTCTGCGCCATTGATTAACTCGCCAAAATAGTGAGAAAGCGCCCAAGTCGCTCGACTAAATGAATCCAACTTAAGCTCTGGTTTACTGTCGTTGTCAATAAGACCATCGATGAGTTTTTCCATCTGCCGACTGACGGTTGCCACACCATTTAAGCCAAGCATTTCGATCACGCCATTTACCTGATGTATATGATCGCGGCAAGCTTTTA
>SMVA01106638.1_pt1 | contig 21003 bp, 21 predicted proteins | sample 2456451 | NCBI WGS metagenome assembly SMVA01 (sample SAMN11095933, study PRJNA526329) | marine sediment metagenome | biome: Marine sediment; feature: Surficial sediment; material: Deep marine sediment; isolation source: Hadal surficial sediment | place: Pacific Ocean | collected 2014-05 | depth... | reverse complement strand
CCAAGCGGGTCCCTAACCGTATCCGCAACTTTGATTTTTAATATGTCCTGATCGTCAAAGGGCATGACAGGTTTGGTAGTAAAGGTTCTGTTACTATTAGATGCCACGGCCACTTGCAGGGGGACACAGGTACCATCTGTACGCTGCACCACTAGTGTTGCCACATCACATGAGTTTGAATTGGGATCAGTAAAAACGCTTGAAGCATCCATGGATTTGTTAAAGTTTACAGTAATTGTTGCATCATAGGGAACCGGGTATGCTCCGTCCGTGGGAATAGTGCTAATTACGTAGGGTCGTGCCACGGTTGAAAAGCTAATTGAGGCCTCTGGATCCAGGCCATTGCCTGCCAAGTCTTGGGCGTCTGAAGTAACTTTAATTTCATAAAGACTTCCTTGAATTAATTCTTCTTTGGGGTTGGCGATGAAGGAAATATCATTGGTTGTAGAAGGATTTGAAATAAATTGCACACAGGTAGGAGTGCTATCATCTGGCACATCCTTTAAGATAAGTTGAATGGAACCTTTACAGACATTGTCCACGGTATTAACCGTTATGGACTCAGTATCCATCAATTCAGAAAAAGAGATAATAATAGGGGTATCTAGGCGCACTTCAACAGCACCCTGTTGGGGAAAAGTATTGGTTACCGTGGGAGCGATCCAATCCTTTACTTTAAAACCAGCTCCTACATATTGCGCCTTTAAATTATTGCCCGCTAAGTCCTCAATACTTTGTAGCGCCCTAATTTGAAAAAAGGTCTCTGAATCAAGCGCTTCAAAGGGTTTGATAGTAAAAGTTTTAAGATCTTCCGAAATAACTATTTCCCAATCCATGGGAACACAAGAGAAAAAACCATTGCTGGAGACCTGCAAGCTCCCACTACATTCAGTAGAATAAATTATATTAGTTGTAACGGTATTTGGATTGATGGGTTTGGTAAAAGTAATTGAGATGGGAGTTTCCTCAGCTACATCCGGGGCCCCTGGAGGAGGACTCGTTGATTCAACTTCCGGAGCTACATTATCTTCGGTAATAAATCCAAAAGTAGAGAGGTAGGGATTGGTTAAATTATGGCCGATAGTATCTTTTACATCTTCAGTTACTTTAATTTTATAATTGGTAAGAATTTCCAGGTTGTTGGCGGCCCAGATTTCATAGCTAAATCCCCCATCATAAGAAATGGGGGGTACTAAATTTTCACAGCTGACAAAGTTATCTTTAGATAGTTGAACGGAGCCCAGGCAATTGGTGGTGCTAGTATTAACTAAAAGAGTGGTGATATCGATTTGATTATTAAACCTAAGTTCAATTCTAGGACGGATAAAGACTTTAATAGCGCCATCAGCAGGAGTGACGCGATCCAACACCAAAGGTGGAAACTTAGCACCCATGGGGGGTTCTATGGTGTTTAACTTAAGCGCAGGGCCCTCATTACAACCACTAAGTAATGAGAACGATGCAATTATGAAACCATAAAGGAGGTTATGGAAACGATCCTTGTCCAAAAACACCTCAAATTAACTGTAAAATCCATTTAATTAACTTTAAAAGAATACCCTTTTTGGGAGCTATTAATCAATTAAGTTAGAGGTCAATTCTTTGTTGACTTTTGTTAATGTATTAACTGCTCGTATATGGAGAAAAGCTTTTCCAATCCCTTTATGAAGATTAGTATAAGGGGCAGATTTTCACCCTTTTTTAAGGAACATTATGGATACTTCAACTACTGACACAACGAAACAAAAGGTTAAAGAATACTACGGCGAAGTACTAGAATCCTCCAAAGATTTAAAAACCAATGCCTGCTGCACCACCATCTCCTATCCCGACTATATAAAAAAATCCCTGAGCAAAATTCACTCAGAAGTTTTAGCTAAATACTATGGCTGTGGGCTGACAATTCCCCACCAATTAGAGGGACTAAGTGTCCTAGACCTAGGTTCAGGCTCGGGCAGAGACTGTTTTATTCTTTCAGACTTAGTAGGAGAAAAAGGTGAAGTGGTCGGGGTTGATATGACTTCCTCCCAGCTCAATGTGGCCAATAAGCATATTGCATATCACACCGAAAAGTTTGGGTATAAAAATCCTAATGTTTTATTTCACCATGGAGATATTGAAAACCTAAGCGCTTTAGGACTCTCAGATAATCATTTTGACTTGATTATTTCCAATTGTGTCATCAACCTTTCCACTGACAAGAAAGCAGTTTTTTCCGAGGCCTATCGCACCCTGAAAGAAGGTGGAGAGATGTATTTTAGTGATATCTATGCAGATCGCCGAATTCCCCCAGAACTCGTGAAAGATCCTGTACTTTACGGAGAATGCCTAAGTGGTGCCCTGTATGTGAATGATTTCACTACGCTTGTTAAATCCATAGGTTTTAAAGATCCGCGAGTAGTCTCCATGGAAGAGCTTTTAATCACTAATAAGGAAGTGAAGGAAAAAGTTGGAGATATTAAATTTTACTCCATCACTTACCGACTTTTTAAATTAAGTGAAATGGAAGATTTTGGTGAAGACTTTGGACAGTCTGTCACTTACAAGGGATCTGTTCTTGGCTGCGCCCATGATTTTCCATTAGATGAAAAAACCTCCTTTAAAAAGGGGGAGAAGACAAGTGTTTGTGGCAATACTTACCTAATGCTTAAAAATTCAAGGCTTCGAGATCATTTTTATTTTACCGGGGATTTCTCCACTCACAAAGGCCTTTATAAAAAATGCAGTGAACCCAAGGTTATTAAAACAAGCTGCTGTTAGAGGGTTTATGAAAACTACTGTTCTATTAATATTTTTTTTCTCTTTTAACACGTGGAGCTTTGACCTCACTCATAAAGACTACCAGGTGGTTTTAGATAAAGTACTCTCCTTTAAAGGGGCACAGACCCTGGTTGATTACAAGGGATTAAAAAAAGATCCCTCGGTTTTAAATGAGTACCTAGAGGCGGTAGCAAAGGTTACCCAAAATGAATTTAACGGATGGAATAAAGCGGATCAATTGGCCTTTTTAATCAATGCCTATAATGCCTTTACCTTACAACTAATAATTAATCACTACCCCGTTAAATCCATTAAAAAAATTGGTGGTTTCTTTTCTAGTCCCTGGAAAATGAAGTTTTTTACGCTATTTGGGAAAAAGACAAATCTTGATAAAATCGAGCATGGGCTTATCCGGGCAAATTATAAAGAGCCACGAATTCATTTTGCCGTCAACTGCGCCTCTATCAGCTGTCCCAATTTACAACCATTTGTCTTCACAGGTAGCAATCTAGAAAAGCAGTTACAACAAAGTGCCAAATCATTTCTAGGCGATAAGAGTAAAAATTACTTTGCGGGTAAAACTCTCCATGCCTCTATAATATTTAAATGGTATGGAGCAGATTTTAAAGAGGGTTTCAAAGCTTTTGTCGCCGACTTTGTAACCTCCGATAAGGCCTCCCAGAAGCTAATAAGATCAGGTAAAGTGAAAACCCAGTTCTTAGAGTACGACTGGAATCTGAATGAAAAATAAATTTTCCCACCAGGAAATCACCTTGGAGGGAAAACCACGCGCTTATGTTGAATTTCGCTCACCACAAAATATTTGGTTTAACACGGGAACTCTTTGTAACCTGGAGTGCTCTAATTGCTACATTGAATCAAGTCCAAGAAATGATCGCCTGTCCTATCTAACGAAACTTGATGTGCTCCCCTATCTAGATGAGATCGGAGAGAATAACTGGCAACTAGAATCCATAGGACTAACTGGTGGTGAGCCCTTCCTAAATCCCCACATCTTTGAAATATTAAATGAAATACTAAGAAGAGGACATGAAGTTTTAGTGCTAACTAATGCCTATAAGGTCATTAAACGTATTCAGAAACCCTTACTAAAGCTTAAAGAATCCTATGGAGATAAGTTAAAATTACGTATCTCTATGGACCACTACACACATAAAATCCATAACCTAGAAAGAGGTGAAGGCACCCTCGCTGAAACCCTTAAATCCTTTTCCTGGCTTTTTAACCAGGGTTTTAAGCTTAGTATCGCTGGCAGATACTTAAGTGATGACACCTATGAGGGTGCGCTTATGGGTTATAGCGAGCTTTTAAAAGGCAGTGGCATTGCTTTAAGACTAAACGCCAAAAACCTCATCATCTTTCCAGAAATGAATGAGAATGAAGATGTACCGGAGATCTCCACTGCTTGCTGGGATATCCTAGGAGTTAATCCGCAAGATCAGATGTGTGCCAGTTCGCGCATGATTGTCAAATTTAAAGGAGAGGACTCTCCTAAAGTTCAGGCCTGTACTTTACTTGCTTATGATCAAAACTTCACCATGGCAAAAGGCCTAAAGGAATCCTTTAGGCCGGTTTATTTAAATCATAAATTTTGTGCGAAGTTTTGTGTTCTTGGCGGCGCTAACTGCAGTAGTTAAGACTTTGGTGGTTTAAACCAACATAGTGGCCTAATCCCTACTCTATAACCATCTACTCTTGAGCAAGTTCCCGTTGATAAGTCTGAGTAACTGACATCCACACTGTGGTGTATATCACAAAGCGCACCTTGGAAAAAAGTATCTAGACGACACTGAGGAAGCGGATGCTTATCATTAGTCTGACTGGTTACTTTAGCATCCATTTTTACTAGACTCACTGGTGCCAGTCTGAAGTCTTTGCCGGCCTTTTCAAGGCCTGCATTGATCAGTTGAGTGAACATTCTAGTGAGTGAAAGGGCAGCGGCCATGGATCTCTTACAGATTGCACGGTCTTTCCTAGAGCTAAACTCACGATCACATTTTCTTATGGTGCTATTTGGAATTCTCATACTGGCGATGATTTTTTCGTTATCATCGTTTTGAATATATTTTCTGAAACATTTCATGACACCAAAATAATCTGCCTGCCCTTCATTTGAGGCCCAAGACTTTTTGATAACCCTGCCATTTATAATTCTTCCCGGCCCTTTTTTCTTTACGGGGATCCCACCGATATGGTGTCCGATTTCGTGACAAGCGGTTAAGGCAACGGCATCAATGGTGATTTCAGGATGTCTGGCCAGACCACCGTTAATTACCACATAAGCGTTGCTTTCTCGTTTATAGGCATAAGCGTTTACCGAGCCTTCATTCCAATCTCTTGTAAAAGTTAAATTCTCACCATTTTGGTAAAAGACTGAAGAGTAGATTTTTTCTAATCGATAGACAACTTTAAAGAACTCGCGCTTAGTGATGCCATTAGCACTCTTATCATTTACACCTATAAACATATCATTTTCAGGAACTATTCCGGTCTCTCCTTTCTCGTCACAAGCAAAGGTATTTCCAAGTGACAGAAGTAGTACCAAAGTTCCTAAGATATAAGTTTTAAACATATAACTCTCTCCCGTGAGTAACTTTATATTAGTCCCAGAGATAATATGAATAAGGGTGGAGCAAAAGCAATTAGTGTAAGTAATTTTTAGAGATTTTCTATGGGTTCTTTTTAGACACGCTGAAAGACAAAAATGACATCTCCCATAATGCAAGGGGAAAGAAAAGGTGTGCCATAAATTCCCCCAGGGGAATCAAGCTTTTATTTCCATAGGCGAGGTAACACCAACAAGAAAAAACCGCATATAGGACACCGTAGGTTCTCTTTCCTAACAAGGCGAGGCCTAAAAACCAAATGGCATACCATGCGTTATAGACAGGAGAAAAGAACATGAATCCTAAAAAAAACAGATAGAGAAAATTAAGGGAAAAATCGGTCTGGTTTTTATTTTTAAAACCCCAATAAAAAACTAGCATTAGAAAATAAAGCAAAAACCCCACCAAACTTAAAGTTCTAGCAGTTGTAGAAACGACTCCAAGCACTCGCGTTAAAATAGTATAAAAACCAGGCATCCATACCCAATTAGCACCAAAGGCAGAAGGGCCAGTCATACTTTTGAAATCACCGATTAAAAAATAAAGCCCCAGAGGGAGAGACAGGACTATCAGGGCCGCCACGGCATAAAAGCGCTTATTTCTATTTTCTTTTTTCAGCAGCAGTAGAGGAAGCGCGATAATTCCCAACAACTTAACCCAATAGGACAGGCCTATTAGTAATAAGGATTTAAATCCTGTCATATTTTTTGTTGCGCTGATTGATAGAAAAACCAACATGAAGGCCAATAGATCGATATGAATCGCCCCAATAAACTCCTTTTGCAAGTAAGGAAAGGCCAAGGCCAGATGGAAGGGAGAAACCTGCCACACTCTCAGCCGTTTAAATAGAAAAAAGACCAAAAGCGCATTGAGTCCCATAAGCAGGAGTAACTCTGCTCCAAGCCCAAACCAGATAAGTGCCAGTGGTGGATAAATAGAGGTTAGGGTTTTAAAGCCAATAAATTCTTTTCCGATAAATGGGATATGGGCCAGCTCAACTGAGTCTGGGGCATGAAGGTAGGGATTAAATCCTGATATAAAGACCTTGCCTTCCCAGAGGTAGCGGAAGTGATCATTTTCAAATAAGGGAGATCCGGCAAATATAATGAGGCATCCCAGAAAGAAATAGAATCCTTTAGGCCCCGAGTTCTTTAAGAGATTTTTTTTATGCAGGACAAAGACTACTAGAGAGTAGGCCATCACAAAAGTGATGTAAAAGGCCCCACCGGAAAAGTCGGGCCCATGAGAAAAAAATATATGTGATAGTGCAGTTAGAACAAAGCTCGAAATAATCCAAAGTAAATCAGATATTCCAGGCAAAGCTTATTTTAGGGATGATTTAATGGCCTTAAAACCTTCAAAATCCTCAGCTGCAATTTGTGAAAGCATTTTTCTATTAAGCATAGATCCCTTGTTTTTAAGGGCGCCCATAAATTTAGAATAAGAGGTATCTAGCGTTTTAGCGGCAGCTGAGATTCTTAGAATCCAAAGCTTTCTCATATCTCTTTTTAGCAGTTTTCTACCAATGAATGAGTAGTGAAGAGCACGAACAACAGTAGTCGCTGCGTGTCTGAAATGGTTTTGTCTATCAAAGTGAAAACCCTTCGCTCTTTTTAAAATTTTGTTTCTTCTTCTTCTGGCCTTAAAGCCACGTCTTACTCTTGACATTTTTTATTCCTTGTTAACGATACCAAATGGGGGGAGTTGAATCCTCTTAGGCCCAGGGATCAGTTTAATTTTTCGCTGCGTATGGAAGCATACTTTTCACACTCTTAACATCACTGGCGTGTACAAGATCGGCCTTGCCATTTCTTTTCTTAACCTTGTTAGGTTTTTTCTCAAGAATATGCCGTAGATTCATTCTTCTTCTCTTAAATTTTCCTGATCCAGTCATGCTAAATCTTTTAGCTGCTGCGCTTTTAGTCTTCATTTTAGGCATTTCGCTCTCTCCTAAGAGTATTTTCAAAGGGGCATAGATATCAAGTTAGATGGCCCTTGTAAAAGATTTTTTTAATTATTTTAGATATTTAGGAATATTTTATATCATTACGCCTGACGTAATTTTAAATACTTAGGTCTTCAATCCCTTTTTTTCTTTGTACTTTTGCAACAGCTTTTTATCTGGGGCCATAATCACGATAATTCGATTTCCCATCATTTTGGGATCGGCCTCCTTTACGGCACCGAGATCTTCCACCTGCTTAAGGATTGCATTAAACTTCGCTTTCCCAACGTCTTTATAGGCCATTTCACGTCCTCTAAACTGCATGACCATCTTGAGCTTATCACCACCCTCGAGGAATTTTTTGGCCCTTTTTAACTTGGTTTCCAGGTCATGGAGCTCAATATTAGGTCTGAATTGAATTTCTTTTAATTGAAAGACGATTTGTTTTTTCTTTTGAACTGCCGCCGCTTTTTGCTGATCATACTTAAATTTTCCGTAATCAATAATTTTAACAACTGGAGGTTTAGCATGTGGTGAAACTTCGACTAAATCGAGTCCCTGATCTTGGGCAATATTTCTCGCCTCATCCAGGGAAACTACTCCGTATTGGGTCCCATCCCCACCAACTAATCGGCACTCCGGAACTCTAATTTGACGATTAATTCTAGGGCCTCTTTCACGACCTCTTCTTCCTCTTGGATCTTTTATAAATTCCTCCTAATTGTTAATATTGACCACCATAAAATGCCTTCAGGCCGTTACTTTGTCAATTTGGGAAAGGGATAGTTTTGCCCAAAAAACTCAAAATTTAAGGGTATTTTGTCCTCTTTCTCCAAATCTATTCTAAGTCTCCAGGGAAAACTGCCATCAATCTCCCCTACATGGTCTTGACACACTCTATTTTTCAAGGCCAACAGCTCTTTTTGATTCAGCTCCAGGCCATTTTCTATTAGACAAGAATGAATAACCCCACCTTTAAAATCTAAAATGAGAGGTGAATCACCCACATGGGGAGGACCGATCACCTCTCGTCCCACCCAAAAAATATTCTCTGGTAAAAAATAAATATAAGCAAAGGGATTGGCCCGTTCCAACCTAGACTCATCTTTTATAAAATTATCAATTTTTCCTAAAATTTGCTGCCAAGAACTTAAGTCGTCACTGAGCTGCAAAAAGACAAACCGAGAATTAGCTATTTCTTTTTTTTTAAGTTCAATCATACAGGGTCTCTGTGATCTTTTTCATAGGGTTCTATATGAATCGTAACATCAACTTTTTCAGAATAATCTTTAAGTAGCAGCTTTATTTTTTCTTCTGCCAGATGACTTATCTCATGGGCCTCAAGCAGAGACAGAGACGGTGTTAACAGCAAATGAAAGTCCACAAACATGGCCTTTTGATTTCCTCTGGCGCGAAAGCGGTGGATATCTAAAATTCCTGGAATTTGCTCAACTTGTTTAACCAGATCTTTTTCAATCTTTGGTGAGGCATCCATCAAGTAGCCTAGATTCTCCCGGACAATTCTAATGGCGAGGTAAAAAATAAATAGGCAAACCATCGCTCCAACCACAAAGTCAGGCCACCAAAGCCCGAACTTGGCACAGATTATGGAAACCAAAACTCCGATACCAATGAAAAAATCACCTCTGGTGTGTTCTGAATCGGCAATTAAAAGCGATGAGTTGAGTTCTTCCCCTTTTCTCCTTTCCCATCTAGAGATGAGATAACTGGCGATGATGGAAATGGAAATAGTCACAACGGGAATAATGCCAAACATGCCTCTTTTGGGGACTTCACCAAAATACTCAAAAACCTGCATCCCGATTTGGATGGAGGAAAAGATTAACAGTCCGGCGATTAAAAGGCTTCCCAGAGTTTCATATTTATAGCGTCCATAAGGATGAGAGGAGGAAGGCGGCCGATAAGCAAGAGTTATTGATATAAAACCTAAAATATTGGAAGAGCTGTCAAAGAGAGAATCTAGTCCAGATGAGGTAAGCGATAGAAAATGATATTTGTGTCCTACCAACAACTTAATGAGGGCGAGGAAGATATTAAGTCCCAGCTCTATCCATAAAACCCGCTTAATTTGCCGTTCATGTTCTTTTAGAAAATGATCCATAGGTTTACTTTATAAGCTTCATGAGCTCTTGGCGAGTTTCCGGGTGGGATAGAAAGCAACCTTTAAGGGAAGAAGTCACCATCACCGAGTTTTGCTTGTTAACCCCTCTTGAAGTCATACAAAAGTGCTTGGCCTCTATTATGCAGGCGGCGCCTTGAGGATTTAAAACATCCATCAAGGACTGGGTCACCTGATTGCCAATTCTCTCCTGGATTTGCAGTCTCCGGGAAAAGATCTCTATTATTCTGGACAGTTTGGAGATCCCCACCACTTTATCTTTTGGTACATAGGCCACATGGGCCTTTCCTACAAATGGCAGAAAATGATGCTCACAGGTGGAGTAGAATTCAATATCTTTCAGTAAAATAATTTGATTGTAGGGAATAACATCATCTTCCTTAAAAACTGTAAGAACATCTTCAGGCTTTTTCTTATAGCCCCCAAAAAGCTCTCCCCAAGACTTAATCATTCTTTTAGGGGTGTCTATTAATCCTTCACGGTCAGGATTTTCCCCTAAATATTCAAGGATTTTTCTTAAATCTTTTTTAATTTCATCTTCCATATCTATTTCCCAGGATTTATTGCGATGGCCCAACTATCTTCCAGAAATTTCTCGTATTCAAGAATTAATGGGCCTATAGGCTTATCTTTGTTGAGTGTATATTGCGAACCTTTTTCTAATACGTATTTTTCGGAAACAAAAAACTTCATACTACTTTTGATAATACTAGTGGAGTAACTCTCTGGGTATTTAACACACTTTTCTATTTTTAGTTCCCTTTTAAAAACCAAGGGGAATTTTTTAAGCACATCATCCATGCCAAAGTGGTCTTTCTCATTTCCCAGATCTTTTAAAGTGAGGGCATTTATGTAGTAGGCCTCATGGATATAGTTTCCGGCCCGGGCAAATACGCCCAATTTTTTGGCCACAAGATAGAGCTCTCTTTGATCAAGCGCAAGACAATCGGCCAGGCTTTTCACTGGTCTTCCCACCGCATGAGAGATGACCATCAAGGTTTTGGCCAGATATTGCTGGATGGTGGGAAGATAAAACTCATGTTTTAACTGATTTCTAGATTTTATTAGATAATCTTTAAGTCCCTGTTCATCCTTTATGGTTCCATTAAAAATATTCACCCAGACGGAATTAATCGTCCAAGGAACCAAAAATTGATGAAGAATGGTATTTTTAAAATATAAGAGCTCAACCCGAGAGTCTTTTTTTGCCTGATAGAAAAGTTGCCCCTCACCTTCACCCCTGCCGATTACATTAACCTTGTTATTGCCAATCATAATATCCATGGCCCGTTCCATGGTCTTTACAAATTTTTCCTTTTTTAGACTTGGAGTATAAGGAACATTAAACTCTTCACAATAATCTAAAATGGCCTTTGCCTTTTCTAAGATTATATTCCATCTTATAGCACCACTTGGCTCTTCTAAAAGAATCAGTCCTATAAGCGAGGAAGGGGTAACCGCCATATTTTTCCCCACCCGCCGAAAACATCTAAAGGCCAGGTGGTAGGTGGTCTTTTTAATCTTATCCGGACTTAATTTACTGATATCGGGGGCATCAATGGGATTTCCAAGAAATATATGAATGGACCCAAATTGTTTGGCCACAATTTTAAAGACCTTTAGGATTTCCAGAAAAGATTCTTTCTTCTTAACCCCTCCTCTAAGCTCATTTGCCATGGCCCGCTGTTCTGGAACATATTCATGAATTATACTCACCGGTTGAAAAATCATTTTCTTTTTCTTTTCGATTGGTAAGTTCGAGTGGGCCTCAAGTAGGAGTGAGAACAGTCCATATTTTGGTGGAAGTAATTTTCCCGTTCGTGAACGCCCGCCCTCAAAAAAGAACTCAATTACTTCCCCCATATATAAAAGGTAATAGAGATAGGCCTCCACGGTGGCCCTATAGACCGGATTTTTGCCAAAAGATCTTCTAATAAAAAAGCAGCCGGCGGTTCTAAAAATTTTACCAATAGGAAAGACATTTAAATTAAGTCCACCAGCAATATGAATAGGTAGTTTATATTTTTTTATGCAAACCCAACTCATAACCAAGTAGTCTGCGTGGGATTGATGGTTAGGAACTAAAACTAAATGGTTTTCTTTACTTAGCTTTTTTAGGTCAACTCCATCAGCTAAAGAAAAGTTTACTCCATCATAAAGTTTTCCCAAGACCAAATCCAAAACTTTCTGAATAAATAGAATGGTTGTAGGTCGATAGTCTGCAGCTATCTCTAAGAGGCATTTATCTGCCTCTTTTTTATTTTCCGGGTCCTGATCAATCAGTGTTTTTAATTTTGGATAACTAAAGACAATTTTATTTAAATCTTTAGGGTTGGTGGAGGGTTTAGTCAGGGTCATTATTTAAAGTATTAATGGCCTGGGAAATATTTAAGGAATGGCTTACAATTTTCCTTAAAGACACCACCATATCGGTTAAAGACATAACAAGAAGAGGGGGGAATTTTTCTTTTAAAAATTTATTCATGAAGAGTTCCCGCATATTATCGGCCTCTCTTCTTAGCATTTTGGCCTGTTCATTGGCAGAGTCTGCATCCATAGAAGTTAAATTTTCGGAAGTGCCAACTGAGCTTAAAAAGTACTTATGAGAGCGGTCGAAAAACTCTAGTAAGGCCTCCTTATCTGCCCCCTGGAGAGGGACTTTTTCCTTAAAGCGAGTTGTCGCTATGGCAAATTTATCTAGATAATCTGTCACACTCTCCAGTTCATCTGCTAAACGAAGGATGGCCTGGGCCTCCAAAGATTGTTTTTCGGTTAGATCTTTTTGAATGACTTCACTTAAAAAAACCGTTAAGTCTTTTTGTAAAATGTCCATCTCGTTTTCAATGTTTTTAATTTCCTTTAGTTTCCAGGCCTCCAGCTTATCGTTCATCATGTAATCACGGGCCAGCAAAAACATCTCATCGACCTTTTTCCTAAAAAGAAGAATTTCTTTTTCCGCTTGCAACAGGGCAGTGGGCGCCATAAAGGTCGCTGGTACTCCAAGGGCCAGTAATTGATTATCGTCTTCACCTTTTTTATCTGGAATCATCTTGGTAACAAAATTTGCCAGCTGTTTTATAAAGGGAATAAAAACGATTGTTGCCGTAACATTAAAGATAGTGTGCCCTGTAGCTATATGAACGGAAATATTTGGCCTTTCACCTTGAGCATTCAAAAGGTTTGGATCACTTGGAATTACCCAATCTATAAATTCCACAAAATAGGGAAATATCGATAAGACTATTAAAACCCCCAGGGTATTAAAAGTAGCGTGGGCCAAGGAGGCCCTTTTAGCATTTATATTCCCGCCTACCGAGGCCAAAAGAGCGGTAATGGTAGTTCCGATATTCTCCCCTAAAACGAGCGCTGCAGCGGTATGAAATTGAATGATCCCGGAAGTGGCCAATGCCATGGTCAACCCCAACATGGCAGAGGAGGATTGAATAATCATGGTTAAAACACCACCCATTAAAACACAGGCAATATAGGAGGAATAATTTTGGCCAGAAAAAAACGACATCATGTCTAAGAATTCTGGCATCTTCCTTAAAGGCTTAAAGGCCGTGGACATAATCTCCAGGCCAAAAAAGATAAGTCCTATCCCAAATAATAAGCGACCGATCTGCCTTACTCTACTACTCTTTCCAAAGAGTGTGGGAAAAATTCCGAGCCCTATAAGAAGCAGTCCATATTTCCCAATTTTAATCGAGATAATCCAACCAGTGATTGTGGTCCCTATATTGGCACCAAATATTACCCCAATGGCCTGAAGTAAGTTCATAAGCCCGGCGTTTACAAACCCCACAACCATAACAGTGGTTACCGAGGAGCTTTGAACTAACATGGTTACTACCACACCAACGGCCACCGCAAAAAAACGATTATTAGTTAAAACATTAATGGCATTTTTAATTATATCCCCGGCCACAACTTGCAGAGAATCCGACATATTTTTCATGCCGTAAAAAAAGAGACCTAGTCCACCTAAAACACTATAAATAATTTTAAACACTTCCAATTTTCAATTCCTCAGGTGGTTACCTTGGCAAAAAATATGGGGATAATAATGTAGAGGATGGTATCCCTTATTAAATAAAATAAAAAGAAATATAAAAAGGCCTTTGGCCCTTTATTAAAAAGATTTTCCAGCCCCATCACCTGGGCCTTTTTGGACATCTGAATCATAAACTTGGACTTTCCCCAGTGGCGAATAAAAAAGCTTGCCGCCCCCTCCATTTTTTTATCAAATTTCAGGGCAATATTTTTACTGATCTCAATAGGTTTTAAGTAGGCCAATTTTGTGCTCCTTAGCAATTATAAATTCCTATCAAAAAAGAATGCTAATGTGAATCACTCTACATTTCCATGACAATTTTTTGGGAATTTAGTGCTAAAAATTGCTTATATTATGATTAACCAGTTGAAACTTTTCCATCTCCCGGCAGGAGTCCCTCCCAAACTTTTTCCAGATCAGGAATATTTCTATCTTTCTACCTGCCAAAGAGTGCTTTATCTAGGTTTTAACCACATTCCCCATCAATATATTGATAAATACCAAAGCGAGACTGAGGTTTTTGCAGGAAGCCATGCCTACAAGTTCCTCCTCGAGACTATTTGTGGCCTAAAAAGCAAAATTCCCGGAGAAAATGAAATCGTCTCCCAATTTAAGACCGCTTTTTCCGAATACCTCGCCAGAAAGAATAGAAATCCCAAACTCATCAGGGTTTTAGAAAAGCTTTTACAGGATGCAAAGAAGGTCCGCACCCAACATCTGTTTAATGTAGGACAACAATCCTATGCCGGAATCACTAGGCGTTTGCTGGCAAAAACTGGAACTCAAAAAAAAGTTCTATTGATAGGCAATGGAACTCTGAGTCAAAGCCTGATTAAGGCCCTTAAGAAAAGATTTCAACTTTTTATTACCGGAAGGAATCATGAAAAAGTCGAAAAATTTTGCCAGATAAATGGTGTAACTCAGGTAAAATGGCTCAATTTTCATCGGTGGTCCAACTATTCTTTGATTGTTAATACTATTGGGGCCAATGAAATTATCTTTGATGATCTCTTTTTTGAACTTTGGATGGGTGTAAACTCTACGTGTGCATCGCGCCAATTTATTGATTTAGGATCTCCCTCTGTGCTAAATACCAAGCACACATTGGAACAAGGTGTCGCAAGACTAAAAGATGTTTTTGATAAGGGTGACATCTTGGACCAAGAAAAAGAGGCCAAAATCGTAAATGCGAGAGTTGCCATCCAAGAATTAACTCAACTTCGGACTGCTGCTCTTGCCCATAAAGTTTCCATAGGCCTCGAGGAGCAAAGATTTGCCTAAAACCTTTAAGGTTGGCACGAGAGGTAGCCTTCTTGCATTAACCCAATGTCAACAGATCGTTCAAGAACTGGCGGAAAAAACCGGTGACTCCTTTGAGCTTGAAATCATTAAAACTCAGGGAGATCTCAACACCTCTGTACCTCTTTGGCAGATGGAGGGACAAAACTTCTTCACCAAAGAATTAGACCAAGCATTAATAGCAAAAAGAGTGGATATGGTGGTTCACTCTTATAAAGATTTAGGTTCCATCCGACCAGATGAACTAGAAATCGCTGCTATTACCAAAAGAAGATACGTTCAAGATATTTTATTAATTAAAAAAGAGACTGTAAAAAAGTTAACAGATTTAGATACTTTTACTGTGGGGACCAGTTCTCCTAGAAGAATTGCCAATGCCCCTTATTTAAAAAACTATCTTCCAGGAATAAAAAAAGATTTAAAGATTCAAACAAAAACTCTTAGAGGAAACGTCAATACCCGAATTGGTAAGTTACAAAATGGCGAATACGACGCTATTATTTTAGCGCTCGCAGGAATTGAACGACTTGCTTTAAGTGAGAAGTCAAAAGCAGAGCTAACTCCCCTCCTTAAGGGCCTTGATTTTATGATTATGCCCTTAAGCAATTTTCCTTCTGCTGCTTCTCAAGGCGCATTGGCGATAGAGGTTTTAAAAGAAAATACCAAGTTAAAAGAAAAACTTAAAGTAGTTCAAGATGAAAATACCGTCTCAGAAATTAAGAGAGAGAGAAAGGCCTTTAATGAATATGGTGGTGGCTGTCACCTTGCTGTCGGGATTAACGTAAAAAAGGTTGGGCCCTACTATCTTCATGTGCACCAGGGTGAATTTGAAAACAAAAGGTTAGACCTTAAAAAACTGGAACGCCTGGAAGAGATAGATTTACCTAAAGGCCTGCCCTACTTTCTAGGCATGCCAAGCGGCCCCGAACAGGCCGTTTATGACCAACTCATTTTAAAAAGTCCGCTCATTCCAAAGGAAAAGCAAAACGCCCATTTTTACGTAACCACATCTCACGCACTCACTGCCTTTGCAGAAATCTTTGATGGAGGAACGGTTTGGGCCGCAGGCAATGGTACCATGAAAAAGTTAGCGGAAAAGGGATACTGGGTTCAAGGCTGTGCAGACTCCCTCGGAGATACCGCTATAAACCAGCTCAAAAACTCTAAAGCCATTCAAATGATGTTAAAAGACTTACCGTGGAAGGTTTTAACAAATGTTGAAGGAAGCTCCACGGTAGGTGAGGTCATTCCCTCCTATACAAGAAAAATTGTAGAAGTTGACTCAAAATTTGAAAAAAGCATTTTAAATTGCCAGATCTTTTTTTGGGCCAGTTATTACCAATACCAGCAATATGTAAACCAGTTTCCAGAAATTAAAGATAGATATCATGCTTGTGGACTTGGAAAAACCCTAGCTCAGTTTGAAGATAAAAATATAAAGGTGACCCCTTTTTCAAGTTTTAAAGAATTTCTAAATTATATAAAGGATGAAAACCATGGATAAAAACGCAGAGCTTTTTGAACTCTCCAAAAAACTAGTTCCCGGTGGAGTACATTCACCGGTTAGAAGCTTTAAGGGACTACCCATGTCTCCCCGCTTTTTCACAAGTTCTAAGGGTGCTTATTTATATGATATTGAAGACAAATCCTACATTGATTTTTGTATGAGCTTTGGCCCTCTGGTTCTCGGTCACAAAGATCATGATGTGGAAAAAGAATTAGTACTGGCGCTCGAAAGGGGTTGGACTTATGGCGCCTGCGAGCCTTACTCGTTAGAGCTGGCAAAATTCCTAGTAGAAAAAATATCCTTTATCGACCAGGTTAGATTTGTAAACTCAGGAACCGAAGCTGTTATGACCGCCTTAAGGCTGGCCCGAGGAGCTACTGGTAGAAATAAAATTATCAAATTTAACGGCTGCTACCACGGCCACACCGATGCCATGCTAATTAAGGCGGGGTCAGGTCTGGCAGGAACAAGTGAAGCTTCTTCCAAAGGGATTCCACCAGGAGTTGCTGCAGATACCCTCATTGTAGAGCTTGGTGATCTAGAAGGGGTCAAGGCCTGCTTTAAACAATACGAGAAGCAAATCGCTGCCATCATTATAGAACCTCTTCCGGCCAATAACGGACTTTTAATTCAAGACCTAGAATTTTTAAAAGGGCTCAGAGAGATCACCAAAGAAAACCAATCTCTTTTAATTTTTGATGAAGTTATATCTGGTTTTAGAGTGGGCATCGGTGGAATGAGTGAAAGGCTGGGCATAACACCCGATCTTGTCACCTATGGAAAAGTTATTGGTGGAGGACTTCCAGTTGGCGCTGTTGCAGGCCCCAAACATATTATGGAGAATTTGGCCCCGGTAGGTGAAGTTTATCAAGCGGGAACCCTGTCAGCAAATCCATTGGCCATGGTGGGAGGGCTTGCGACCCTTAGGAAGCTAACACCAGCGGCATATGAGGAGATGAATTCGGCGACAGAAAAGATTAAAGAACTTTTTGAAAAATGGCTCGCAGAATATAATAATGGACAATTTTCAAACTATAAAATTAAAACCTATAGTTCCCTATTTTGGTTTGTACCAACCGATAAAGAAATTAAAAATATTAAGGAAATTCCAACAGGACTTGGTGAACAATTTGCCCCACTTTTTAGCGAATTATTAAGTAGAGGAATTTATATTTCACCAAATGCTTATGAAGTAGGATTTATAAGTATGGCGCACAATAGTGATGTCATCTCTAAACTTAAGAAGAGACTTTTTGATTGAAAGATAAAACGAAACTCCTATTCACGCTATCTCTGTTATGGGCCTTTTTGATTCTGGCCATTGGCGCCTGGTGGTCATACCTCCTTTTGAAGGGTGGGCAGACTGCTCAAATGATTAAATGGGAAGGTGGAACCTTTTTCCTTCTGCTCATCCTCATATCGGGAACGCTACTTTTTTTATATTTAAAAGACATGAGAAAAAATAAAGCGCTACAGGCATTTTTCTCTTCCATGACCCATGAACTAAAAACTCCCCTGGCCAGCATCCGTCTACAAGCGGATGCCATAGATTCTTATATAAAATCCCTAGATCATAAAGTTTTAAAAACCCTTTCCAACCGGATGATTGAAGACACCCAAAACCTAGAAGTGCAAATGGATAAAATCTTGCAACTATCTAGAATTGAGCAGGGAGGGGAACTAAATCCCACAGTGGTAAACCTGGAAAGATTTTTAAATTATTCCATAAAAAAAATGGGCCCGGACCTGGAAATTAATTTTAATTTAGATAAAATATCCCATCAGGTAATGGCCGATGAGTTCGCCTTAGAGCTTATTTTTAGAAACCTTTTGGAAAACACTAAAAGACATTCCAAGACAAATAAAGTGGATATTACCACCAGAAAATCTCCACAAGGAGTAGAGCTTTCCTATAACGATTTTGGAATTTTCAAAGGCGATCAAAAAAAACTAGGCCAGCTTTTTTATAAATATGAAAGCACCTCCGGTTCAGGAATCGGTCTCTACCTCGCCAAAAGATTGATGAAAAAAATGGGAGGAGACCTAGAGTTTATCTTTCACCCCAACCTTTCCTTTAAATTGGTTTTCAAAATACCGGAGGCGGAATGAATACTAATGCTATCCTCATTGTTGAAGACGAAAAAAATCTGGGAGATACCCTTTCCGAGTATCTAAGATCCATAGGCCATGATTGTTACAAGGCCGAAAACTGCCAACAGGCCCGTGAGATTTTCAGAGATCAGCATCCTTCTGTGGTCTTGATGGATATTGGATTACCTGATGGTGACGGCATCACACTCGCTGAAGAGTTCAGAAATAAAAGAAAAGATTTCGTGCTACTTTTTCTCTCTGCTCAAAATGATCCTGAAACGAGAGTGAAAGGACTTGAGATTGGAGCGGAAGATTATATCACTAAACCTTTTGCCCTAAAAGAGATCACCTTAAGACTTGAGAGAATCTTAAAGACTCAAAACCATTTTGATATATTGCCTGAAGTGATAACTCATGGAGACCTAAAGATTTGGTTTAAAAGGTTTGAAGTGGAGGACGCCCAAGGAAATATTACCTCCCTTTCAAGAAAAGAGTGCGAGATTCTTGAATTACTTTATCAAAATAAAAACCAGTCAGTTAATAGAAATACGATTATACAAAATATTTGGTGCGAGGAAAGATTTCCTTCAAACCGAACCGTTGATAATTATATTGTAAAACTTAGAAAGTGGTGCGACACCGATGAAAATCACATTTTACAAATAAAAAGTATAAGAGGTATCGGCTACCGCTTAGTATTAAACCCTGGGGAACATAATGGGACTATTTGAAAACAGAAGTAAAACGCCAACTGGCAAAACTCAAATTCCAGTTTGGTTTATGAGACAGGCGGGAAGATACCACGCACATTATCAAAACATAAAAAAAGATTCTGACTTCATGACTATGTGTAAGACTCCAGATCTGGCCTGTGAAATCACCATGGGACCTATTGATGATTTCAAATTTGATGCCGCCATCCTTTTTTCCGACCTACTTTTTCCCTTAGAGCAAATGGGAATGGGACTTTCCTATCACTCAGGGCCTCCTACCTTGGAAATGAAAATAGAGGGGATGGATGATTTAAAAAAGCTAAAGCTCAACGAAAAAGCAGAAACCTTTTATAACTTTCAAAAAGAGGCGCTGTCCCTTTTAAAAAATCGACTACCCAAAGATAAAACTCTCCTAGGTTTTACCGGAGCGCCTTGGACTCTCTATGCTTATGCAGTTGAAGGCTCTCACGCTGGAAACCTCATTAGTTCTAAAAAAGGGTTTTATGATGGAAGATTTCATGGATTTATGGAGCTACTACTTCCACAGCTTGAGGAAAACCTTAAAATTCAAGCAGCAGGTGGCGCCGACGCTCTTTGCCTCTTTGATACCGCAGTTGGTGAGTTAGATAGATCGCACTTTAATAAATTTATTGCTCCCTATCTCAGAAAAATAACAAAAAATCTTAAAACAGCTTATCCAGATGTAAAAATAATCTACTACTCCAAGCACACTCATCTAAACTATCTAAGAGATTTGGAAGATGAAAATATTGATGTCCTTGGAGTTGATTGGCGCATGAACCTAAACGAGGCCTTAAACACCTTGGGAAAAGATTATTATGTTCAAGGCAACCTTGATCCATCTCTTTTGCATCTTCCCTGGGAAATTCTGGAACAAAAATGGTTCGATCTCTGGAATTCCCTAGATGAGAATACGCCATTTGATAAATGGATACTAGGACTTGGTCATGGTGTGCTACCAAAGACACCTGAGATAAATGTTAAAAAATCAGTGGAGCTAATTCACAAGAATTTTGTATACTAAATGGACTATTACAAAAAGACACAATATGGAAGTGTGCTCATAGGTTTCTGCCTGTTTTCGGCAGGGGTTATCTACTCCTTTGATGGTCCAAGCGATGAGTTCCTCTACACTCTCTTTATTTTAGGCGCCGTCATTGCAGTCTTTGGTACGCTCACCGTCAGCATCGACAGAGCTCATTTAAAAATAAGGTTGGGCGTAGGACTTTTTAGAAGAACAATTCCTTTAAAAGAAATTAGAGAAGTTACAGTATCAAAAATCCCCTGGTGGCTTGGTTCGGGCATACGATGGTATAGGGGAAAAATGATTTATAATGTTTCGGGATTGCAAGCACTAGAGATTACCCTTGAGAACAACAAGATGATTCTCTTAGGAACTAGCGAACCGAATCTTTTAAAACAAAAGATTGATACCGCCAAAGGACTCTTTTAATCCCTCTTTTTCCGCCGAAGGCCTAAATAGGCCAACAATATCGCAACTATTCCAATGAAGACTATTCCCCCCCGAGATATTCTTTACAAAACTTTCTTAACACCTGAGGTACTGCCTGTCCAACTGGACAATTCTTTGTGTTTTTCCTAATCGGGTTTCTCTCGGCGGTTAAAGTATCTAAATACTGGAGATCGGCCAGTGGTGATAAATCAGTAATCTGGTTGAAAAAGATATGAACTTTCCTAAGCTTCCTGAGATTTGATAATACCGAAATATTTCCTATCCAATTCCCTTTTAAAAAGACTACTTCTAAACTTGTCATATATTCCAGATCTCCAATATGTCTTACTGAGTTCCAATTTAGTTTTAAGTTCATTAATTTAGGCAGATTTT
>SMVA01297413.1_pt1 | contig 21053 bp, 20 predicted proteins | sample 2456451 | NCBI WGS metagenome assembly SMVA01 (sample SAMN11095933, study PRJNA526329) | marine sediment metagenome | biome: Marine sediment; feature: Surficial sediment; material: Deep marine sediment; isolation source: Hadal surficial sediment | place: Pacific Ocean | collected 2014-05 | depth... | reverse complement strand
GGAGTTGCCCATATCGAGTGGTGCCGATGGTGCCTCCAGACCATGCAATCCACGTCCTTCGATCGACACAGCCGTCTCCCCTGAACGGTCGATGCGCACGCCCATCGACCTCAAGGCCGCCAGCGTCGCGAGACAATCTTCACCCGCCAGAAACCCGACGATATCGGTCGTGCCGTCGGCCACGGCACCGAGGATCAGGGCACGATGCGATATAGATTTGTCGCCCGGAACGACAACTTGCCCGCTGACCCGTCTGACCGGCGACGACACGAACGAATTGACTGGTATCTCATTCATAAATAAAGGGGGTCAGACCCCAATTTTCAAGACTATCCACAGTTTTCCCCAATAAATGCCGGAAAATTGGGGTCTGACCCCCTTTATTTTCGCAGCCTCTTCATTTCCGTGAGCAGACGATCGTTCTGCTCCGGCAAGCCGACCGAAATACGCAGGTGGTTTGGTAACCCATAATTGCCAACCGGCCGCACGATGATACCGACGCGCAACAACGACTCATAGATCGGATCGGCTGGCTGCCCCACGTCCACCAGCACGAAGTTGGCGACAGACGGCACGGTTCGGCATCCCACCGCGTTCAGTCCTTCCGTCAACTGTTGCAGCCCGTCGGCGTTAAGCTGCCGCGCCTTGGCGACGAACACCTGATCGGCGAGCGCCGCTGTGGCGGCAGCCTGGGCTGGGCTGCCGACGTTAAATGGCTGCCGGACCCGATTCAGCAATTCAGCCAGCGCCGGATCACTGATCGCATAGCCGACGCGCATTCCCGCGAGCGCGTATATTTTCGAAAACGTCCGCGTGATCACAAGGTTTGGAAACTCGTCGAGCCAATCCAGCGTGTGTGGATAGTCGTCGCGTGTCACGTACTCACAATAGGCTTCGTCGACCACGACGATCGCGTGTTCCGGAACCCGCACCATAAATTTATACAGCGCGTCGCGCGCGACCCATGTACCGGTCGGGTTATTCGGGTTGGCGATAAAAACAAGACGCGTCTGCTCAGTCAGTGCAGCGCCAAACGCGTTCAGGTCGTGCCCGTACGGCTGCGGCCCATCGACCGGGTTGGATGGCACGACCCGCGAGATGGCACCCGCGGCCTGCGCGGTCAAACGGTAGATAATAAAGGCGTGTTCGTCGTAGACAACTTCAACGTCAGGCGTCAGGAAAGTTTGTGCCAGCAATACGAGAATATCGTTGGAGCCGTTGCCGAGAGTGAGCCGCTCGGGATCGAGTCGCAGATGGGCCGCCAGCGCGGCCTTGAGATGGAATCCACTGCCGTCCGGATACAGGGCCATGTCTGGCAAGCACGCGCGTGCGGCTTCGAGTGCGACGGCCGGTGGGCCCAACGGATTTTCGTTTGACGCTAATTTGATTGATTCGCGAATGCCATATTCACGCTCGAGTTCATCGTTCGGTTTGCCGGGTAGGTATGGCTGCAAGCGGCGCACGCCGGGCGCTGCCAGTCGCTCAAAAAATAATTTCCGGTCCATGCGCCGAGCGCGGACTCAGAGTATCGCCTTCGGATACGAACCGAGCACGCGGAACAGCTGTGCATTCTTCTCGAGATCTTTAAGCGCCTTAGCCATATTGGGATCCTCGGCGTGCCCGTCGATATCAATGAAGAATACGTAGTGCCATTTACGGCGGCGCGACGGACGCGACTCGATGCGACTCATGTTGATTCCGTATTTCGCCAACGGCCCGAGCAACTTGTAGAGGGCGCCCGCATCGTCCGTATCGACGGTCGATAGCAACAGGCTCGTCTTGTCGTCACCGCTCGGTGAGAACAGCTCCCGTCCGATGACGAGAAATCGGGTCGTGTTGTCCGCGCGATCCTCGATATCGGCAATCAGCTTCTCGAGCCCATAGACTTCGGCCGCCGCGTCGCCGGCGATCGCAGCCGTTCCCGCTTCGTCACGCGCGCGCCGCGCGCCCTCGGCGTTACTCGAGACCTCGACGAGTTCCGCGTCGTTGAGGTATTCCTTCAGCCAGACGCGGCACTGCGCCAGCGACTGCGGATGCGCGCAAACGCGCACGACCTTGTCGAGGCTATCCATCGTCCCCAGCAGGTGTTGTCGAATCCGCAACTCGAGTTCACCGCAGATCTTCAGCGGCGACATCAGAAAATTATCGAGCGTGTGATTCACGGTTCCGGCCGTCGAGTTTTCGACCGGCACGACGCCGAAATCAGCCGAGCCCGATTCCACTTCGTGAAACACTTCGTCGATCGTCGCGAGCGGCAATGCCTGCACGGAATGACCGAAATGCTTGTAGACAGCGGACTGCGTGAACGTGCCTTCGGGGCCGAGATAGCCGATCTTGAGCGGCTCCTCCTGCGCGAGACACGCCGACATGATCTCGCGAAACAGACGAACCATCTCTTCATCCGTCAGCGGGCCGGAGTTGCGCTTCACAATCGCACGCAAAACCTGCGCTTCGCGCTCGGGCCGGAAAAAATCGACTGACCGTCTGTCCGTGCCTTTCGTTATAGCGACCTGTTGCGCGCAGCGCGCCCGCTCGTTGATCAGCGCCTGAATTTTCTCGTCAATGGCATCGATCTGGTCGCGCAGCGCCTTGAGATCGACCGGCTGGTCGGCGGCCGCCTCCGGCGAGGATTTCCTTGATTTGGACATGACTTCGTCCTGCGACCGACTGCGTCAGTTCGCCTCCGGGCGTCCCAAATTGCGGACATTGAGGACGCCGTCAATGGTACGAATTTTTTCCGCAATCTGGTCTTCGATCGCACCGTCGAGGTCGACGATCGTGTATGCAAGTTCGCCACGTGACTTGTTCAGCAAGTCTTCAATGTTCAGGCCCGCTTCAGCCAAAAGCGTCGATATCTGGCCGACCATGTTCGGCACGTTCGCATTCGCGATCGTGAGCCGGTAGGTGTCCGTGCGTGAAATATCGGCCTCCGGGAAATTCACTGAATGCCGGATCGTACCGTTCTCCAGGTAATTGCGCAGGTTGCCGGCAACCATGACGGCGCAGTTCATTTCGGCCTCAGTCGTCGATGCGCCGAGATGCGGCAGAATGATGACCTGGTTGTGGCCGATGAGCGCCCGGCTCGGGAAATCCGAAACATATCCGCTGAGCTGACCGCTGCCGAGGCCATCCAGCACCGCCGCATCGTCGACGATCCCACCGCGTGAGAAATTCAGGATGACGGACCCCTGCGGCATCAGTCGGATGCGATCAGCATTGATCAGCGCGCGGGTGGAATCGACGAGCGGCACGTGCAGCGTCAGCATGTCGGCTCGGCTCGCGAGGTCATCGAGGCTGCGCGCCTGCTCAACACCAGACGACAATTCCCAGGCACGTTGCACCGTCATCTGGGGGTCGAACCCGATGACGCGCATACCGAGTGACAGCGCCGTATTAGCGACCTGCACGCCGACTGCGCCGAGACCGAGCACGCCGAGCGTGCGGCTCGGCAGTTCATAGCCGACAAACTGTTTCTTGCCCAACTCAACGGCCTTATCGAGTTCCGCACCGTCGCCGTCGAGTTCCTGCACGTAACGCCACGCCGGGCAGAGGTTGCGCGCGATCAGCAGCATGCCCGCGACCACGATCTCCTTAACGGCATTCGCGTTCGCGCCCGGCGCGTTGAAAACCGGCACACCGCGCTCGGCCAGCGCATCGATCGGAATGTTATTGACTCCGGCGCCCGCACGCGCGACCGCCTGGACGGACTCGGGAATGTCCATGTCGTGCATATTATAAGAGCGCAGCATGATGCCGTCCGGGTTCAACAAATCCGGCCCGACTTCATATTTGTCCCGCGAGAGGCGGTCGAGGCCTTCGCTGGCGATGTTGTTCAATGTGAGTACCTTGTACATGCTTTTGTTCGCATCTTTATTTCAGGTCTTGCGGCGCTCGAAGTCCGCCATTAATTCGACCAGCGTCTCGATGTCATCCTCCGAGACGACGTTATAAATGCTGGCCCGCATGCCGCCGACCGACCGGTGGCCCTTCAGGTTTACCAGGCCGGCTTGCGTGGCCTCGGCCAGGAATTCGGTGTCGAGTTCGGGCCGGGCCAACGTGAACGGCACATTCATCCACGACCGGTATGCCTTGGCGACCGGATTCGCGTAGAAATCCGACTCATCGATGGCCGTATATAACCGTTCCGCCTTGCGCTGATTCACCTCGCCCACGGCTGCGAGTCCTCCCCGGTCTTTGAGCCAGGCAAACACGAGGCCGGCCAGATACCAAGCGAAGGTCGGCGGCGTGTTGAGCATGGACCCGGCATCCGCCTGCGCCTTGTAACGCATGATGTTCGGCAGATCGTCCGGGGCCCTGTCCAACAGGTCTCGGCGAATGATAACGATTGTCAGGCCCGCTGGCCCGATATTCTTCTGCGCACCGGCATAAATGACGCCGAAACGGCTGACGTCGATGGGCCGCGACAGGATCGTCGATGACATATCGGCCACGAGCGGCACGTCGCCGACTTCCGGCGGCGCATGGATTTCGACACCACCGATCGTCTCGTTCGGACAATAATGAAAGAACGCCGCCCCGGCGTCGCACTGCCACGATGCCGGGTCAGGCACGTCCGTGTAATTCGAATCAGCGCCGTCGGCAACGGCGTTGACCGTGCGGACGCGCCGGGCCTCGCCCAGCGCCTTCTTCGACCAACTGCCCGTGACGAGTTGATCAATCGTATCCCCGGGGCGCGACAGGTTCATCGGCAGCAGAGCGAACTGCATCGTCGCACCGCCCTGCAGGAATAGAACCGCGTAGTCGGCGGAAATACCCATGAGCTGGCGGAGATCCGCTTCGGCGCGTTCCGCGACTTCGATAAATGCCTTGCTGCGGTGACTGATTTCCATGACCGACAAACCCGAGCCCTGCCAGTCCGGAATCTCAGCTTTGGCCTGTTCAAGAACCTCAAGCGGCAAGGCCGCGGGCCCTGCGCTGAAATTTATTACTCGTGACATCTTGCCTTCCTTGCCCCGGCAATCGAGCGACGATCCAGGCATCGGCCACCGATCCCGGCTGCCGGTCTCACTCTTCGCCGTTTTCCTGAATCGAAATGATCCGGTCCAGGCCGACGAGCCGTTCCCCCTCGGCGAGGCGAATGAGGCGCACACCCTGGGTATTGCGGCCCTGCATCGAAATACCGTCGACCGGCGTTCTGACGAGTGTCCCGACCGAACTGATCAGCATGATTTCATCATCCGGTTCAACCTGGAGCGCACCGACCATGCGACCGTTGCGCGACGTCGTCTGAATCGCGATGACGCCCTGACCGCCGCGGCCATGCACCGGAAAATCTTCTATAGGCGTGAGCTTGCCGAAGCCCTTTTCAGTCGCCGTCAGAATTTGCCCCGCACCGACGATCAGTAGCGCGATCAACTCATGGCCCTTCGTCAGCCGGATACCGCGTACACCCGCTGCGGTGCGCCCCATCGGGCGCACCTTCGACTCGTGGAACCGCGCGGCCTTGCCGGAACTCCCGAACAGCAGGATGTCGCAATCGCCGTCCGTGATCGCGACATCGACGAGCCGGTCGTCCTCACGCAAATCCAGCGCCCGGATGCCGTTCGTCCGTGGCCGCGAGAACGACTCGAGGCTCGTCTTTTTGACCGTGCCGCGGCTTGTCGCCATGAACACATATTTATCCGCATCGAAATTTCGCACGGGCAGAACGGCGTTGACGCGCTCATCCGCGTCGAGCGGCAACAAGTTGACCATCGGACGTCCACGCGCAATACGGCTCGCGCGCGGCACTTGGTAAACCTTGAGCCAGAACACCCTGCCGCGACTCGTGAAACACAGCAGCGTGTCGTGGCTGTTCGCGACGAACAGCTTGTCGATGAAGTCTTCATCCTTGACCTTGGCGGCCGCGCGGCCGCGCCCACCGCGGCGCTGCGCCTGATAGGTATCGAGCCCCTGGGACTTGGCGTACCCGCCGTGGGACAGCGTCACGACGAGGTCCTCCTCAGGAATCAGGTCTTCGTCGGTCAGATCGTCGTGCGATTCGATGATTTCCGTACGCCGTTCGTCGCCATAGCGTTCGCGAATCTCGCCGAGTTCCGCGCGAATCACTTCGGTGAGCTTGTCCGGGTCGGCCAGAATCTCAGTAAATTGCTTAATTTTATCCAATAAATCCTTGTATTCATTAATTATTTTATCTTGCTCTAGACCGGTCAAACGGTGCAATCTGAGGTCCAGAATCGCTTGAGCCTGCGTCGGCGACAGGCGATAACCCTGCTTGCCCGCGCCGTATTCAGCGCCGAGAAAATCCGGCCGCGTGCTGACATCGCCGGCCTTGGCGAGCATCGCGTCTACAGCGCCCGGCTGCCAGACCCCGGCCACAAGCCCATCGCGGGCCTCGGCCGGCGACGCCGACCCCTTGATTAACGCGATCACGCCATCGATGTTCGCCAGCGCGACGGCCTGCCCTTCGAGGATATGGGCGCGCTCGCGAGCCTTGCGAAGCTCGAAGATGGTCCGCCGCGTGACGACTTCCCGACGATGGTTGACGAACGCATCGAGTATTTCCTTGAGGTTCAGCAGGCGCGGTTGGCCATTGCGCAACGCGACCATGTTGATGCCGAAAACGCTCTCGAGCCGCGTCTGCTTGTAGAGGTTATTGATCACGACATCCGCAAGTTCCCCCCGGCGCAATTCGATGACGATGCGCATGCCGTCCTTGTCTGATTCGTCACGGAGTTCGGTGATACCGGCAATTTTTTTCTCGCGCACGAGCTCGGCAATTTTTTCGATCAGGCGGGCTTTGTTCACCTGGTACGGCAATTCCGTAACAATGATGGCCTCCTTGCCTTTGCCGTCGATACTCTCGACGCGGGTTCGCGCGCGCATGTGGACACGCCCGCGCCCCGTCAGATAAGCCGACTGGATACCACTGGCCCCGTTGATAATGCCGGCTGTTGGAAAATCCGGCCCCGGAATCTTTTCCATGAGGTCCCGGATTGAGATTTCGGAGTCGTCGATCAGCGCGAGAATGGCGTCGACCACCTCACGAAGATTGTGCGGTGGGATGTTCGTCGCCATGCCGACCGCGATGCCGGACGAGCCGTTGACGAGAAGGTTCGGGACCCGCGTTGGCAGCACGCTCGGTTCGGTCTCGGAGCCGTCGTAATTCTCCGCGAAATCGACCGTCTGCTTATCGATGTCGGCAAGCAGTTCGCCAGCGATACGGGCCATCCGCACTTCCGTATAGCGCATCGCGGCCGCCGTATCACCGTCAACCGAACCGAAATTGCCCTGCCCGTCGATGAGCAGATAGCGCATCGAGAAAGGCTGTGCCATGCGCACAATCGTGTCGTAAACCGCCGTATCGCCGTGCGGATGGTATTTACCGATGACGTCCCCGACGACGCGCGCCGATTTCTTATAGGCCTTGTTGTAGTCGTTGCCGAGCTCCCGCATAGCGTACAACACGCGCCGATGCACGGGTTTCAGGCCGTCCCGGACATCGGGCAACGCACGGCCCACGATGACGCTCATGGCGTAGTCCAGGTAGGACTGGCGCATCTCGTCTTCGAGATTTACGGACAGTATTTCGTGAGCCGGTTCAGCCATGAATAAAATAATTTATTTGAGTTCGCGGGACTGGAAAACCGGCCGCTTCGCTTCGTGAGTTGGGAGGAAAATCAAACTGAAATGGTATCACAGCAGACACTACGACCCTAGGGTAGCGTTTATCTGAACGCACCGATCAGGCATTATCCGGATGCCTCTCGACTCGGTATGCAAGAAAGGGGGGGGTATAGGAATGGAGCCCGCTGACCTCATCATTAATGCGCGCTGGATCGTGCCCGTCGAGCCCAAAGGCACGGTTCTGGACCACCATGCCCTCGTCGTCCGTGACGCGCACATCATTGCACTGTTGCCCCAGGATGCAGTACGCGACCGGTTCAATTCGACGGTCACCGTCAACCGCCCCGGTCACGTGCTGCTGCCGGGCCTGATTAATGCCCATACGCATACGCCAATGACCCTGTTCCGCGGGCTGGCCGACGATATGCCACTTGAGGAATGGTTGTCGCAACATATCTGGCCGGCCGAGACGCGCTGGGTCGGGCCCGAGTTCGTGCGCGACGGAGCCGAACTTGCGCTCATCGAGATGGTCCGCGGTGGCACAACCTGTTTTCAAGACATGTTTTTCTACCCGGACGTCGTCGCGCAGGCCGTGCTCGAGCGGAACCTGCGGGGCGTCCTCGGGATGATCCTGATCGAAATACCGACAGTCTGGGCCCAAACCGTCGACGAGTATTTCTCAAAGGGCCTCGCCGTGCACGATCAGTTTATCGATAATCCATTCATCCATATGACCTTCGCACCGCATGCGCCTCACACGGTCAGCAACGCGGCCTTTAAACGCATGCGCACACTCGCCGATGAACTCGACACACCAATCCACATGCACGTGCACGAAACGGCGGCTGAAGTGCAACGGGCGATCGAGCAACACGGCAAGCGCCCACTCGAGCGACTCGATGACCTCGGACTCGTCAACCCACTGCTGAGCGCCGTGCATATGACGCAGTTGACCGATGCGGAAATCGAACTGCTCGCCGACCGCAACGTCAATGTCGTGCACTGCCCCGAGTCGAATCTCAAGCTCGCGAGCGGATTTTGCCCCGTCGCGAAACTCCACGCGGCCGGCGTCAACGTCGCGCTCGGCACCGACGGCGCTGCCAGCAACAATGATCTCGACATGTTCGGGGAGATGCGTACGGCCGCGCTGCTGGCCAAAGGGGTCGCGAACGACGCCACGGCGATTACGGCTGCAGACGCACTGGCCATGGCCACAATCAACGGCGCGCGCGCACTCGGTCTGGCCGATGAGATCGGGTCGCTCGAGCCCGGCAAGTGGGCCGATCTGATCTGCGTCGATCTCGGCGCACCGGCCAGCCAGCCCGTATACAACCCGATCTCGCAACTCGTCTATACGGTCGGCCGCGACCAGGTTTCCGATGTTTGGGTCGGCGGTTATTGCGTCCTGGCAGAGCGGCGATTGAGCAATGACAACGAGATCGATATTCTCGAACGCGCAGCCGCGTGGCAGCGGCGCATCAACGAAAATGATGACTGAGAAAATGACAATGCAGCAAGACAATGTCGATCCAGCCGAGATCAGCAAATTCAATGAACTGGCAAGTCGCTGGTGGGATCCCGAAGGCGAGTTCAAGCCGCTGCACCAGATGAACCCGGTGCGGCTCGATTATATCGACCGGCGTGCGCCGCTGGCCGGCAAACGCTGCCTCGACATTGGCTGCGGCGGTGGCATTCTGAGCGAAGCCATGGCCACCACGGCCGCGTCGGTCACGGGTATCGATTTCGCCGGCGCGGCCCTCGAAGTCGCACGCCTGCATCTCAAGGTCTCGGACCTCGACAATGTGCGCTATCTCGAGACGTCAGCGGACGCGCTCGCGGATACAGAACCCGCGAGTTACGACGTCGTTACGTGCCTTGAAGTGCTCGAGCACGTGCCCGACCCGGCCCGGCTCATCGGCGCCTGCGCCCGCCTCGTCAAACCGGACGGCGACATCTTTTTTTCGACGATCAACCGGAACCCGAAAGCGTTCGCGATGGCCATCGTCGGCGCCGAATACATCCTGCAGCTCCTGCCCAAAGGCACACATGACTATGAAAAGTTCATTCAGCCGGCTGAGCTCGACGACTGGGGCCGGCGGGCCGACCTGGTCCTGCAGGACCTGACCGGGATGCGGTATGCCCCGTTCAGCCAGCAGTTCAGCCTCGGCGGCTCGGTCGATGTGAACTACCTCGCACATTTCAAATGTCGGTAAGACCGCTCCGGGCCGTACTGTTCGACCTCGACGGCACGCTGCTCGACACGGCGCCGGACATGATCGGCGCGCTCGACGAATTACGCCGCGAGGAAGCGCTCGGGCCGATCGACTACGACTTCGCACGCGCGCACGTCTCTGCCGGCGCCCTCGGCCTGATCGACATCGCCTTCGGCGAGCCTGATGAGGCGCATCGTATGAGCCTGCGGGAGCGCTATCTTGATCTCTATGCACAGCGACTCCACACGGCAACGGTCCTGTTCGACGGGATGGCCGAGGTGCTTGAACATCTCGAGCGCGATGAGATACGCTGGGGTGTCGTGACGAATAAACCGTCCTTTCTGACGGAACCGCTGCTCGACGCCCTCGGCCTCTTGTGCCGCTGTGCCTGTGTCGTCAGCGGCGATACGCTGCCGGAACGGAAGCCGCAGCCGCAGCCGCTGCTGCACGCGACAACGCTAATCGGCGTGGCGCCGGACCAGGCCATGTATATCGGCGATGCCGACCGTGACATTGCCGCCGGCAAAGCGGCGGGAATGATGACAGTCGCCGCCGCGTATGGTTTTATTCCACCTGGAGATGATCCGCACACTTGGGGCGCGGATCATTTGATCGAGCATCCCCGACATTTGTTGGCTATCCTGAAGAATCATGCCTGATACTCAAACCGTGCTGTTCATTGTTTCGGCCTTGCTCATCGGCGCGCTGTTCGGCGCGCTTATCGGCGCGATCGGTCATCATCTCTGGACCCGCAGAACGCGCTATTACCAGCAAACGGAAATCGCCGAACTGCGCAGCAAAGTAAAATTGCAGGACGCGATCGAGCGCGAACGGGCACTGGCAATGACCCAGGCCGAGGTGCGAATGACCGCATCTTTCGGCAAGCTCGCCAACGAATCGCTCGCTCGCAGCAGCGAGAATTTCCTGCGCCTCGCGAAGGAAAGCCTTGGCAAACACCAAGCGCAAGCGCAGGCCGGTCTGCTCGAACGCGAAAAAGCCGTACAGATGCTCGTCAGCCCGATTAAAGAAGCGCTGGAGCGAACTTTCAAACAGATCGGGGAGATCGAAAAAGCGCGCCATGAATCGTTCGGCAGTATCAAGGCACAACTCCAACTCATGGCGCAGAACCAGCAGGCCCTGCAAACCCATACGCGCAACCTCGTCACGGCGCTGCGTAAGCCGGAAGTGCGCGGTCAATGGGGTGAACTGACCCTGCGGCGCATCGCCGAACTGGCCGGCATGGTCGAACACTGCGATTTCACCGAGCAAGTGCACACGACAACCGAAGACGGTGCGATTCGTCCCGACATGATCGTTCACCTGCCCGGTCGTGGCGAGATCATTGTCGACGTCAAGACGCCGCTCGATGCCTATTTGGAGGCTGTCGAAGCACCCGATGACGAGACCCGCAAGGCGGCGCTGCAGCGGCATGCGCGTAACGTCGCGGACCGCGTTCGTGAACTGGCCGCGAAGGCTTACTGGGCCCAGTTCGATGGCAGCCCCGAGTTCGTCATCCTGTTTATTCCCGGCGACCAGTTCCTGTCCGCGGCGCTCGCCGAAAACCCGAACCTGCTCGAAGATGCCATGCGTCAGAAAGTCATCCTCGCCACGCCGACGAGTCTCGTCGCGCTACTGAAGGCCGTCGCCTACGGCTGGCGCCAGATCGCCCTGGCCGACAACGCCGAGGAAATAAAGACCTTGGCGCAGGATCTGTACGGGCGACTCACGAGTTTCACGGGCCATCTCGCCAGGCTCGGCAAGCACCTCGAGGGCAGTGTCAAAGCCTATAACCGCGCCGTCGGCTCGATGCAGCGTTCCGTACTGCCCGGCGCGCGCAAATTCATCGAACTCGGCGTACAGGCCGGCAAGAGAGAACTGGAGCCGCTTAACGAAATCGAGTCCATGACACGCGAAGCCGACGACCTGACCCAAACGCAGGATGAAAGCATCGACGTACGCCCACGGATCGCATCGGTCAAGGTCTCAAAGACAAAGAGCGATGACTCCTCCCGGGCCAGTTAAAGACTCTTTTCAAGACTACGGCCCTCCGCCCGACCTGCTGAAAAACCGCATCATCCTGGTCACTGGCGCCGGCGCCGGCATCGGCCGGGCCGCCGCGATGGCGTTTGCGCAACACGGCGCATCAGTCGTATTGCTCGGCCGGACCGTCACCAAACTCGAATCGGCCTATGACGAAATCGTCGCGGCCGATTATCCGCAACCCGCGATCGCACCGATGAATCTCGCGACGGCTGAGGGACCGGACTACTTTAAACTCGTCGAACAAATCGAGAACGAATTCGGGCGCCTCGACGGCCTGTTGCACAACGCGGGGATTCTCGGTCAGCGCACACCGATCGAGCATCAGGATATCGGCGTCTGGACCGAAGTCATGCACGTTAATCTGACGGCGCCGTTCGTACTCACGAAAGTGCTGTTGCCGTTGCTCAAGAAATCGGATGATGCCTCGATCGTATTCACGTCGAGTGGCGTCGGCCGCAAGGGCCGCGCCTACTGGGGCGCCTATGCCGTGTCCAAGTTCGGTACCGAAGGCCTGTCCGAAGTCCTGGCCGACGAACTGGCCGATAGCAGTAATATCCGCGTGAACTGCATCAACCCCGGACGCACGCGTACCGCCATGCGCCGGGCCGCCTACCCGGCCGAAGATCCCGCCACGCTGACCGCGCCCGAAGACATTCTCGCCGGTTACTTGTATTTAATGGGACCGGACAGCAAGGACGTTAGCGGGCAAAGTTTCGACGCGCAGTAATCGCCCCGGGATCAAAAAATCCTGCGCCGTCATTGCAAATAACCCATCGACTTCAACTGCTCGCGTTGCTGCGCGTCCAGAGGATTGACGATCTCGACGTCCGCACGACGCGCCTGGCACTCACCGAGCCAACGTTGCGCGTTCCGGGCAAGATCTCCGGCGAGATTCACGTGCTGTTCACTGACGTCAAAGCGCTCCGCCGGGTCGGCGGTGAGATCATAGAGTTCCAGCTTTGCAATTTCATCGTTCCAGATCCCTTTCCACCTGTCCTGACGTATGGCGATATTCAAGTCGCCACGGGCCTCTTTCGCCGGCTGGTAGAAAGTTCTGAGGTTATGTCGATAACTCATTATTTTCTGCTCTGGCCCCTGTGGGGCACTATCCCCATGCAACAGTGATAACAAAGATCGCCCCCGACAACCGTCGCAAAGATCAGGCTGCGCCAGAAAGTCGAAGATCGTCGGCATGATGTCGACCAACGCGACCGGCTCACTGACTCGCTGGCCGGCATAGCGGTCATTCGGAAAATGGATGATCAGTGGAACACGAACCAGTTCTTCATAGACCGACTGCTCGTGAGACCATTCTCCGTGCTCGCCAAATTCTTCGCCGTGGTCAGACAGGAAAATAAAAATCGCCTTATCCCAGATACCACTGCTTTTAAGTACCTCGATGACCTTACCGACCTCGAAATCGGCATGCGTGATGCCGGCATCATACATCCGGTCGATTTTAGACCAGATGTCTTGCAGCGAGCGGTTACACGCTTCCTGCTCGACCGTATTGACCGTAGTGCCGGGCACGCGGTTCGCGTTGTAATCGGCGACCTTGAGGTTGCGGCAGCCGATCCATAAGCTTTTGAGCTCCGCGTAGTCTGCGCTGGTGAAGCGGACATAAAAACGCGAAAACCATGGTGGCGTCATATAGAAATTGTGGGGCTCCATCGAGTGCAGATAGAGAAACAGCGGGTCGTCATCCACCTGTGTGAGTGTGTAAGCTGAAAATTCCGCAAATTTATATTCGCCGACCTGCAACTCGAACGATTCATAGCCGCGATTCAGATCCGCCATCGGTCCGACCAGGTGATTGGCGTACATACCGGCGGTCACATAGCCGATTCCCTGGAGCCGCTCAGCGAGCGTCAGTATTGTCGGACTGAGTTTGGAGCCACTGGTGAGCAACCCATGTTCACATGGCCACGTCGATGTGATCAGCGACGCCACGGATGGCAATGTCCACGGCGCCGGTGAGTACGCGGCATCGAAAACCACACTTTCAACCGCCAGCGCATCAATGTTCGGGGACGGCGACACCGGATAATCATGCCCGTAGATCCCGAGTCGATCGGCGCGCAGCGTATCCACAAGATATATGATGATGGGTACATGCGAACGCGCGCGATTATTGTCGACCTGCTGCCAGATTGACACGCCGATTGCGACGGCCAGCACAAAAACGAACAGAATGGCCAATGGCCTGTATACGCGGGACATGACGTACATTCTTAGTCGGTAGATCACCGGACGCAAGCCGCAGGCAATCGGAATTCGCTTTGGCGGGTTTCCTTAATTGACGATTTCGAAGGCACCCGAATGTCCGCATATGGCCTATTCTGTTGAAAAACTCCAAATTTTATAGACGCTGATTTTCTGCTGAAAGGCAATCACACGGAAAATCCAATGCGTTTCTCGCGTCTGACTTCACCAGCAGTCACATGGCGAATTTTCGACTGTTATTGGTGAACCCCACGTATCAAAAATAGTTTAATTCGCCTGAGGAGCTAAGATTTTTTCATCGGCTGCTAAAGGAGAGTTTTTCAACAGAATAGGCCGTAAGCCGACATTCACCCGTACCGGCATTGCGCTCGAATAAAACAACGCGCGCAATCCGGCTCACGACCGCAAACCGACTGCCCATGCAGGACAATCGCCGCATGAATATCAGCAAAATTTGTTGCCGGACCGTTTAGCCGGCGCTCGACCGCCCGTCGGCAGCGCTCATAATTCGCCAGTTCATCAGTGGACAGCAGGCCCATACGTTCCAGCCAGCGCCGCGCATAGCGGTCCGCTATGAAAATCCGCCGGCCGAAGCCGAAACAAAGCATCGCATCGGCCGTCTCGGGGCCGATGCCGTGGACGCCGAGCAAGTCCCGGCGCAGCGCATCGGTGTCTTTGCTCGCTAATTTGCGCAGCCCGCCAGACGCCTCGATCCAGACTGCCAACGCCTGGAGACGTCGCACTTTAACGCCTTGGCATCCGGCCGAACGGATCAATGAAATTAAGTACGCAGGTTTGGACTTGGCTATTGCGTCTGAGGTCAGGCAGCCTGCGCGTCGGAGGCTGCGAATGGCGCGGTCGACATTAACCCAGCGCGTGTTTTGTACGAGTACGGCGCCGACCATGACCTCGAAGCGGCTGCGGGCCGGCCACCAACCCTTGACCGGGTAACGGCTCACGAGCGACAGGCAGGCGGCCTCCAACCTGACCGCACCGCGCGACGTCGATCGAGAATTCATTTGCAGCGATGACTATTCGAGGCCGGCTGCCTCACGCAGCTGCGCAAGTTCACCTGCATTCAGCGCGCGACTCTTGCCGGCCGGCAATGGGCGCGGCAGGCGGATCGGCCCATACCGGACACGAATGAGACGACTGACCCGATAACCAACCGCTTCCCAGAGGCGCCGCACGACCCGATTGCGGCCCTCGGAAACGACAACCCGGTACCAGCGATTGCGACCCTCGCCGCCCGCGAATTCGATTTCATCCACTCGCGCCATGCCATCTTCGAGTTCAACGCCCCGTCGCAGCTGCTGCATGTCTTCAGTGCGGACGTCACCGAGCACACGCACGGCATACTCGCGCTGTAAACCCGTCGACGGATGCATGAGCCGATTGGCCAATTCGCCATCATTCGTCAGCAGCAACAAACCGGACGTCTGCAGGTCGAGACGGCCCACGCTGATCCAGCGCCCGCGGGCCAGCCGCGGCAAGTTATCGAAGATGGTCGGTCGGCCCTGCGGGTCGGCGCGCGAGCAGATCTCGCCGGCCGGCTTGTGATACATGATCGCCCTGGAGCGGAACACCGCCTGTTTCGGGACACGCAGCAATATCCCGTTTACTTTGATCCGCTCGCGTCCCGAGACCTTCTGACCAAGCACGGCGGTATCGCCGTCGACGGTGATGCGACCTTCGGCGATCCAGGTTTCCATTTGCCGCCGGGATCCAAGACCCTGCCCTGCCAGCCATTTCTGTAGCCGTTCAGACATTCCGCCCGCACCTCACGCTGGAGATTAAACGCGCTTATTTTACGGTTGTTTGAGTGGCACGACCTCAGCCGGCCCAAAATCCCGCAGCTCGGGCTCATCCTCTGACTCCTCGGCATCGAGCGCCGCGGCCGCGCGCACTTCCTCGAGGGAGGTAACGTTCTCCGGCTCGACCGGCCGCTCCGTAGCACCGTGGTCGGACAGGTCCAGCTGGATATTCAGTTTGTCGAAGTCCTGCAGTTCGGACAGCGGCGGCAGGTCATCGAGCTTCTTAAGGCCGAAGTAATCCAGGAATTCCTTGGTGGTCCCGAACATCGCCGGTTTACCGGGCACATCGCGGTGACCGACGACACGAATCCAGCTGCGCTCGAGCAATGTTCGGATAATGTTCGTGCTCACCGCAACGCCGCGAATGTTCTCGATCTCGCCGCGCGTCACGGGCTGCCGGTAGGTGATGATCGACAGCGTCTCGAGCAGCGCGCGCGAATACCGTGGCGGGCGCTCTTCCCAGAGCAACTCAAGATGGTGAGTCATGGAACTGCGCACCTGGACGCGAAACCCACTCGCGACCTCTGTAACCTCAATGCCGCGCCCGGCGTAATCCGCTTTCAGTTCGAGGATCGCCGCGCGGATGTCCTGCCGCGGGAGTGGGTCGTCCTTGCCGAATAGATCCTGCAGCTTGTCGAGCGACAGGGGCCGACCGGCCGCAAGTAACGCCGCTTCGATCACGTATTTGAGTTGCTTGCTGTCCATTTCACAAACCCCTGCTTGGCAATTCCACTTGCGGATCCGACGGTCGGCGCCTAGCCGGCCTGCTCTCCCGAATTCTCCTCTGCCGGCGCCTTCACATTGGCGGCAGCGCGGACGTGCAGCGGCGAAAAAGGTTCGGCCTGCACGAGCTCGATGACCGATTCCTTGAGTAATTCGAGCAACGCGATGAAGGTCACGACCACACCCATGCGCCCCTCGCGCGGGTCGAACATATCCTTGAAATCCACAAACTGATCATCGCCGAGTTTCAGAAGGATCTCGGACATGCGCTGCCGTACCGACAGCGGCTCCCGCTGGACGTGCAGGCGAGCGAACATTTCGGCCCGAGCCAGGACATCTTTGAAGGCGAGCAACATTTCCTTCATGGTCAGATCGGGCGGCTTGATCTCGACCTTGCGCTCAGTGACTTCGGCCTGCGCCTGACGCAAATCACGTTCCATGCGCGGCAGTGCGGCGATATTTTCCGCCGCTCTCTTGTAGCGCTCATACTCCTGCAGGCGACGCACCAGTTCGGCCCGGGGGTCTTCCTCGTCCTCTTCGTCCTCCTCATTGCGCGGCAGCAACATGCGGGACTTGATTTCCGCGAGCATCGCGGCCATGAGCAGATACTCGCCCGCCAGGTCGAGCTGCAGCTCTTTCATCATCTCGATGTATTCGACGTACTGGCGCGTGATCTCGGCGAGCGGAATATCGAGAATGTCCAGATTCTGGCGCCGGATCAGATACAACAGCAGATCGAGCGGCCCTTCGAACGCCTCGAGGAAAACCTCCAGGGCGTAAGGCGGAATATAGAGGTCCTGGGGCAGCTGTGTGACCGGTTCACCGGCGACCACAGCGAACGGCATCTCGCTTTGGGCCGGATTGCCGCCGGAGGCTTCCTCCGACAGCACCGGCTCCTTTTCAGGCGGACTGACGACAGTCAGGCGAGGACCCGAATCGGGATTCTGCACCATATCAGATTGGCGGCACGCCCAAGGCTGCCGTAACAAGCCGTACCAGATAAATCACCGGTCCGAGAAAACCCAACACAATTAACCCGATCACTATTATAAGGCCGTAGCGCTCGAGCGCATCCAGTCGATAGCCGATCCAGTCCGGCACGAGCCCACGCAGCACCCGGCCGCCGTCCAGCGGTGGAATAGGCATAAGGTTAAATATCATCAATAAACAATTGAAAAAAGTACCGATTATAGCCATAGACTGGAAAAAAACGATGCTGCTGCCGAGCGCGCCGGCGAAGATGCCGGTCAGCTTGAAAACCAGCGCCCAACCGACCGCCATGAGCAGATTCGCGCCCGGCCCCGCCAGGGCGACGACCACCATGTCGCGTTTCGGTTGCCTGAAATTGCGCGGATTGATCGGCACAGGCTTGGCCCAGCCGAAAAGGAAGCCGCCAGTGAACAAGGTCAGCAGTGGGACGATCACTGTACCAACCGGATCAATATGTTTGACGGGATTGAGAGTCAGGCGTCCGAGCATCTCGGCCGTCCGGTCCCCGAACTGCCGCGCCATCCAGCCGTGCGCAACCTCATGCACCGTGATTCCGAACAGGACCGGAATGACGTAGACGGTAAAGGTTTGAATGAGTTCCGCGATCCGGTCAACAGACATCGGGCCAGTATACGCGAGCCTTCGCGCCTATCCGAACCCGTGCACGTCGCCCTTGCCCTGGCGAAGCACTTTCGGGTAATCGCCGGTCAGATCGACGACCGTGGTCGGTTCAACACCGCAACTGCCGCTCGCAATGACGAGATCGACCTCACCGTCCAGGCACTCGAGGATCTCTTCCGGATCGTTGAGCGGCAAATCGAAATCCGGGAGCAGTAGAGTCGAACTCATGATCGGCTCACCCAGTTCCTCGAGAATAGCCATCGTCACGGGATGATCGGGCACCCGGATGCCGATCGTCTTGCGTTTCGGATTCTGCAAGCGGCGCGGCACGTCCGCGGTGGCCCTGAGGATCATCGTGTAGGGTCCCGGCGTATGCGCCTTCAATATGCGGTAGGTCCGGTTCTCGATGCGCGCGTAGGTCGCGATTTCGGAGAGATCGCGGCAAACCAGCGTAAAGTTGTGTTCCCTGCCTGTCTGGCGAATGCGCGCGATCTCTTTTGCCGCGTGGCGATTGCCGAGTGTGCACCCAAAAGCGTAGCACGAGTCGGTCGGATACACTGCCAAGGCGCCTTCCCGGAGCCGGTAGGTCGCCTGTTTGACGAGGCGTAGCTGCGGGTTTTCAGGATGAATATCGAACCGTTGCGTCATGGCGACATTGTAACCGCACCGCCGGTACTTCAATAATGGTCCGGCGAGGACAGAATACCGAGGGGTTGGCATGCTGTATGTGATTATGGGTGAAGACGTCAAGGACAGTTCGCCGCTGCGCACCAAGGCGCGTCCCCGACACATCGCCCGGCTCGAAGCGCTACGCGATGCCGGTCGCCTCATCATCGCCGGCCCGTGCCCGGTCATCGATGCAAACGACCCCGGTCCAGCGGGATTCTCGGGCAGCGTCGTCATTGCCGAATTCGAGGGTCTCGACGCGGCGCAGGAATGGGCGAATGCCGACCCCTATGTCGAAGCAGGCGTCTACAGCAGCGTGGCCGTCAAACCGTTCAAACTGGTGATGCCATGAACGCAGACCGCATCATGAAAATCCGCGCGCGTCTGACAGATGCCCTGCAGCCGGTAGACCTGGAGGTCGTCGATGAAAGCCACCTTCACAAAGGGCATCCCGGCGCTCGCGACGGTCGGGGCCACTTCCGCATCCGGATCATATCGGACAAGTTCACCGGCCTGAAACTGATCCAACGTCATCGGCTCATTTACGACGCCGTCGGCGATTTAATGGAAACCGACATACACGCGTTAAGCATTACCGCCGATCCACCAGTACTTTAGCGTGTATTTTTCAGCGATTTTAGAGATCGTTGATTTAACTCAATCTACCCGTCCGGGCTGTCGATAAATCGCGCTATTTTGCGCAAATTTGAGGCTTGATTATGGAATATTGGCCTCACGACGCAAAAAAAAGCAACTTTTTGACCACATACAACCCCTTGAATCTAAGTAGATTTCAGTCCAGAGATAAGGAACACTCGCTAACTGTCCGTTTTCATTATGTTAATTGTTTGACCACCGTTGCATTTGGGAATAATGTCGCAATCTATGCTAATTATGTATAACCATGAATCAAAACAAGAAGCAGGGTTTACTGGCAGCATACAGGCGTTTACTCAAGCCACTCATCAGGATCCTGCTTCGAAATGGAGTCGCATATAGCGAGTTTTCGGAGATAGCAAAAGAGGTATATGTCGATGTCGCATCACGAGAATTCAAGGTGCAGCATCGAAAAATGTCACAGGCCCGCGTCGCAATACTGACGGGGTTAACAAGAAAAGAAGTCGCCCGATTTTTCGGGAAAAAAACAAGAGAACCTGACGAACTCAAAAGCAATTTAAACCGTGTAACCCGGGTTTTAGCGGGCTGGCATACCGACTCGGACTTTACCGGCCCGTATGGGCTACCGCTTGAACTCCAGTTCGAAGGGCAAAAGGGGCCGGATTTCAGGGAACTGGTTCGGCGCTTTAGCCGCGATATGGCGGCCAGGGCAATGCTCGATGAACTTATTCGGATTGGCGCGGTTCGGGAGACTGAATCGGGTTGGTACAAAGTATTAACGCGCACCTACCTACCCGACGTGGATACGCCGGATAGCTTGGATCGGTTGGCCACCGTGGTACAGACGTTTATAGGAACTATTGATAACAATATCGTTGAGCCGGATCCGCAAAAGCGAAATTTTGAACGACAGGTTGTAGCTGACGAAGGAATGCGCGCAGAAGATCTACCGAAATTCCGCGTTTTTATTAAGAAGAGGGCTCAATTGCTTCTCGAAGAAATTGACAACTGGCTTTCACAGCTTGAACCACCAGAAAAACATGACAAAAATAGAATTCAAACTGGCTTAGGCATTTACCACTACGTTCAGGATGACTCAGACAAATAACTAGAAAGTGTCTTAAGCAAACGGACCGGTTATTTTCGGTCGAGATAATTAGAAATGACATTGGCCAAAGGTCAATAAATTAACAAAAAAATCCTGGAGATTTACCAGATGACAACTCCGATGAGAAAATGTATTGCATCGTATCCTTTATTGCTATCTGCAATATATTTGTTTCCGATTATGTCGATGGCCGAAATCGACAATTTTCAAAATGTGGTGCAAGACGATGCGTCAGGATTATTTAATTTTTATGTATTGGAAATAAATGAAAACAACGGTTTCAGCCTACTTGGGGTTCATCCTGATGGGAGCCTTATTCTAGGTATTCACGGCAGCGGTGGCCGCGGTATTCACGGCAGCGGCGGGCGCGGTATTCACGGCAGCGGTGGCCGCGGTATTCACGGCAGCGGCGGGCGCGGTATTCACGGCAGCGGTGGCCGCGGTATT